>ERZ869983.267-NODE-267-length-18061-cov-13.577402_pt1 | contig 18061 bp, 9 predicted proteins | sample MGYA00521106_ERZ869983 | MGnify/ENA primary metagenome ERZ869983 (study PRJEB32232, sample SAMN07284972) | human gut metagenome | biome: human-associated habitat; material: feces | host: Homo sapiens | place: Tanzania | collected 2014-04-05 ...
TGGCGCATAGCTGGTAGTTACATACTAAGTCGTGCGATAACCAATGAAAAGTTGAGCATGGCAGGCTATGCTACATTAACGGGTTCATACCTCGAATGGTACCCAAAATAGGAACCGCCGTATGCGGAACCGCACGTACGGTGGTGTGAGAGGTCGGAAAATGAAAGTAGGAGAAAAACTACTTCGTTTTCCTCCTACTCGATTCTGATAGTTTGTTTACCATTTAAAGAGGTGAGGAACAAATTCCTTGAAGCAGCGGCGCCAGGTGAGCCACTCATGATGAGTGCCTGGTGATACATAAACATCGAGCTTGATGCCCAGTTCCTTCAACTGCTGTGCCATCTTCTCGGTACCGAAGTTCTCTTCCGAACCGCAACCCATAAACATATAGTGAATGTCCTTGTTGTATTTCTCTGCATCGGCAAATACTCCATTGAAACAGGTCTTTACATCCACGCCAAAGAGTGCACCGCTGAAGGTTCCAAGGGCAGAGAACTTATCCATGTGAGGCAATACCGTGTTGAATGTCTGGCAACCGCCCCATGACAATCCAGCCATCGCACGATGCTCACGGTCGGTATAAGTGCGGAATGTCTTGTCAACCATCGGAATCAGATCCTTGATAATCACATCATAGAAAGAAGCTCCATAGTGGCTGCGCTCTTCATCTACATTCTTGCCTGGACGGGCAACGAAAGGCTTCTTTACATCGCCACTCTCCATGACAACAATCATAGGCTCAGCCTTGCCTTCTGCTATCAGGTTGTCCATGATGTGCTGCATCATTCCCTGCTTGCTCCAGCCTGTTTCGTCTTCGCCCATGCCATGCTGCAGATAGAGCACAGGATAGCGCTTGGTGGTGTTGGTTTCATATTCGGCAGGGGTGTAAACCATGGCGCGGCGGAACTGCTTCTGAGAGGCTGCATAGTAAGATACTGAGCGAACCTGACCGTGGGCTACGCCCTGCTGAGGACGATAATAGTTGCCTTCTGCTCCCTCTGGTACTTCCAGACCGCCTGCTTCACGGCAGCAGCCAAAGTAGGTTTCGCTGGCAGGGTCAACAACCTGCACGCCGTCTACATTCAGAAAATAGTAGTGGAATCCTACCACCAGCGGATCGCTCACGCCGTACCAGTCGCCATCCAAATCCTTTTTCATCTCATATTTCTTGCCGCAGATGTCGAAGATTACTTTCTTTGCCTCAGGCGCATGGAGCTTTACATAAGCTCTGCGGTCCTTGTCCACTCTCGGATAGTTGCTGTCCGGAATGATTCCCTGCAGGGCGAGCATCATGTTTGCATAGCGCTTGCCCATGGTGCGGTAGCTTTCTGCGATGAAGTGGAGACCGTCGCCACGTTGCGGACAACCCTTTGATGAAATGACATGAGCTGTCGGGATGGTCTTGGCGATATCATCAACGATGGCGATATGTGCCCAGCATTTTCCGCCCATATCCTTCTGTACGGTTTCGCCTACGAGCAGAGGAACGTCTTCTGCCTTCAGATTCAGATCCTTCAAGATGTCGTTATAAACAGTCTTTACACGGTTAGGCCAGTTGGCATCGCCGTTGTTGGTTTCGCCCTGATGCAGGAGGATGCCCTTGATAACACCCTGTTTCTTGGCTATTTTAGCCAGTTCTATCAGTCGGGCGTATGGATTTCCGTTATACTGGGATGCAAAGTTCTTCATCCAGTCGGGTTGTTTCTTGAGATAAGCCTTATAGGTACGCTTATCGAAGAGGTCGATACTGGCTCCGCCCACGGCCACGGTGATGGTTCCCACCTTGATGCTGTCTGGCAGGTTATCCACCATCTTTCTTCCGAAATAGTCAACAGGAGTCAGTCCTGTAGAGGGTCTTGCCTGTGGTGGCACAGCGGTGTGCCATTGTCCCTTCTTCCATCCCGCCTTTTCATCATCCACGGCATACATAGCCTGGAATCTCGGATTCACGCCCGTTCGGTCGATGTCTTCGATAGCCGCATTTCCTTCCATGTTCGACTGTCCGAAGCAGAGATAAATCTGAAAATTAGGATCAGGCTTTTCCTGAACCTTACTGCCCGTTTTCTGTGCCATCATCGGCAGGCACGCCATCGCGAGCATCGATGCTAAGATTGATAATCTCTTCATAGTTTATATTTAATTAAATTATTAGATTGATTTTCATCTTCTGTTCTGTTTGCAAAGTTATGAAAAGATTTCCATAGGTGCTTTGTCTCATATATCAATAACTTTTCTCCATCTCTCATTCTTATATATAATAAAAGGTGTTTCTGTCTTTTCTCGGGCTTTGTTACATAATAAAATGTATTTGATACATGTAATAAAGTAGAATACTGCTTTTTTGCTTACCTTTGCATCGATAAATAACAATCCGATTACTAATAGCTTAAAAGTAAAATAATGAATAAGAATATTATATATGCAGCTTTGCTGTTTATTTCCCTCATGTTTGCTGGTAATGTTTTGGCTCAGCAGTTGCCTTATCAGAATCCAGCTCTCTCGGCTCATGAGCGAGCTGTAGATTTATGTGGACGACTCACTCTGGAAGAGAAAGCTTCTCTGATGCTGGATGATTCGCCGGCTATCCCACGATTGGGAATCAAGAGATTCCAATGGTGGAGCGAGGCACTGCATGGTGTGGCGAACATGGGAGATGTAACCGTCTTTCCGGAACCTATCGGAATGGCTGCATCGTTTAACGACGGAATGGTGTATCGCGTCTTTGATGCAACATCTGATGAGATGCGTGCCAAATGGAATGAACTGCAGCAGAAGGGGGGAGATGTAACCCGTTTCCATGCTTTATCTGTCTGGACTCCAAACGTGAATATCTTCCGTGATCCTCGCTGGGGACGTGGACAGGAAACCTATGGTGAGGATCCTTATCTTACCAGTAGGATGGGATGTGCCGTGGTGCGCGGATTGCAGGGACCTGAAGATACGAAATACCGCAAACTCTGGGCTTGTGCCAAGCACTATGCAATTCATAGCGGACCAGAATGGGCTCGCCATACAGACAATATTACCGATGTTACACCGCGCGACCTTTGGGAAACTTATATGCCTGCCTTCAAATCGTTGGTGCAGGATGCCAAGGTGCGCGAGGTGATGTGTGCCTATCAGCGCTGGGATGATGAACCATGCTGCGGCAATACCCGATTGCTGCAGCAGATTCTCAGGGATGAGTGGGGATTCAAATACCTGGTGGTTTCTGACTGCGGAGCTGTCACCGATTTCTGGTCCAGTCATAAGGTGTCTAGCAATGCTAGAAATGCGGCAGTTAAGGGTGTATTGGCTGGTACGGATGTGGAGTGTGGATATAATTATGTATATAAGTCGGTGCCTGAGGCAGTGAAGTATGGTGCCCTGACTGAAGAAGAAGTTGATAAACATGTGATTCGTCTGCTCGAAGGTCGTTTCGACTTGGGTGAGATGGATGACAACAAGATAGTATCATGGTCGAAGATTCCTGTATCGGTGCTTTGCAGCAAGGCGCATCGCCAGCTCTCGCTCGATATGGCTCTGCAGACCATGACGTTGCTCCAAAACAAGAATGGGGTATTACCTCTCGATAAAAAGGTAAAGAAGATTGCTTTCATCGGACCAAATGTGGATAACGAACCGATGATGTGGGGAAACTATAATGGTACCCCACGACAGACAATTACCATCCTGGATGGTATCAAGAGTCGTTTGAAGAAAAACCAGGTCGTCACCTTTAAAGGGTGCGACCTGGTGAACGACCAAATTTTGGATTCTTACTTCGACCAGTGTAGCATGGATGGCAAGCTGGGCTTTAAGGGTACTTTCTGGAACAATCGTGAAATGGAAGGCAAGCCTGTTTCCATCACCCAGGAGAAGAATCCTGTGCAGGTAACAACCTATGGTCAGCACTCTTTCGCTCCTAATGTGAAGCTGGTGGGCTTCTCTGCAAAATATGAAACCGTGTTCCGTCCTAAGCAGACTGATAAGGTGTTGCTCGATGTGGCAGGTTGCGGTCACTACGAGGTTTACCTGAATGGGGAGAAGAAGGCAGAGCATTCCATCTGGCGCACTACCGAGAGTCGTATCGAGTTCCAAGCCGAGAAGGGCAAGGAGTATAAGATAGAGATTCGCTATCATGAGATGCCTAACTATAATGCGGACATGAAGTTCAATATCGGACACGAGAATCCTATCGACTATCAGGCTTCGCTCAAGCAGTTGAAGGATTGCGAGACTGTAGTCTTCGTAGGTGGCATCTCTCCACAGTTGGAAGGTGAGGAAATGCCTATCGAGATTTCCGGCTTCAAGGGCGGCGACCGTACCAACATCGAATTGCCAAAGGTTCAGCGCAATTTCCTGAAGGCTTTGAAGGAGGCGGGCAAAAAGGTTGTCTTTGTCAACTGCTCGGGTTCGGCTATCGACTTGACTCCAGAGACAGAGAGCTGTGATGCCATTCTTCAGGCTTGGTATCCAGGTCAGGAAGGTGGTGAGGCAGTGGCTCGTGTACTCTTCGGAGAGTACAATCCTGCCGGCAAGTTGCCTGTTACGTTCTATAAGAATTCAGAGCAGTTGCCAGATTTCAAGGATTACAGCATGAAGGGCAGAACCTATCGCTATATGAACGATGCTCTCTTCCCATTCGGTTATGGCTTAAGCTACACATCTTTCCGTATAGGCGATGCTGCACTTTCCAACTCTATCTTGAAGAAGGGTGAGAAGATAACGCTGAAGATACCGGTAAGTAATGTTGGAAAGAAGGATGGAACCGAAGTGGTGCAGGTGTATGTAAAGGATCCTGCCGATACCGAAGGACCATTGAAGAGCTTGAAGGCTTTCGAGAGAGTAGAGGTGAAGGCAGAAAAGACTGCTGAGGCTGTCATTACGCTGGATAGCAGTAACTTCGAACTCTTCGATGCTGCAACCAATACCGTCCGTGCCAAGGCTGGAAAGTATGAAGTCTATTACGGCAGCAGTTCGGCTGATAAGGACTTGAAGAAACTGGATGTTTCTATTGAATATTAAGTAACTGTATCATAATTAATAGTATGAAGACATGGATGTGCGCCTTGATGCTGGCGTTATCGACAGGAGCTTCGGCTCAGAATCCGGTAATCAGCGGACAATATTCTGCTGATCCTACGGCTCGCGTGTTCAATGGGAAGATGTATCTTTATCCTTCTCATGACATTCCGAGTCCTATCGAGAAACTGAAGGAATGGTTCTGCATGGCAGATTATCACGTTTTCTCTTCTGCCAATCTTACAGAATGGCAGGATCATGGAGTCATCGTTTCGCAGGATAAAGTACCTTGGGTACAGGATGGCAGTTATACGATGTGGGCTCCAGACTGTGTGGAGAAAGATGGGAAGTATTACTTCTATTTCCCTGCCGCTCCGAAAGGGGAGGAGAAGGGATTCGGGATAGGTGTGGCGGTTGCCGACCAGCCGGAAGGACCGTTTATGCCGATGTGGAAACCTATAGAGGGTGTGCACGGCATAGACCCTTGTGTGTTGATTGATAAGGACGGACAGGCTTTTATCTACTGGGCTGGTGCAGGATTGCACATGGCTAAGCTGAAACCAAACATGATGGAACTTGCCTCGGAACCCAAACTGGTAGAGGGATTGCCTGAGGGATTCAAGGAAGGTCCGTTTGCCTTTGAGCGTAACGGTAAGTATTATTTCACCTTCCCTTGGGTGCGTGAAAAGAATGGAACCGAAACGCTGGCTTATGCCATGGCCGACCATCCGATGGGACCTTTCACATTCAAGGGTATCATCATGGATGAGTCGCCAACGAAGTGCTGGACCAATCATCACAGCATCGTGGAATATCAGGGACAGTGGTATCTCTTCTATCATCATAATGATTATTCGCCTAAGTTCGACAAGAACCGCTCGGTGCGAATCGACTCCCTGAACTTCAATCCTGACGGAACGATACAGAAGGTGATACCTACGCTAAGAGGTGTGGGATTGACGAAGGCACGTTCGCATATTCAGATAGACCGTTATTCTGCGCTGCAAGGCAAGGGTATTGGTATTGATTATCTGGATAAAAACAATTGTTTTGCCGGATGGAAGACTCTCTTCGGCAAACCGAATACTGCCATTATATATAATAAGGTGGATTTCGGTAATGAGAAGGTGGAAGTAATCACCGTTCGTGCCAAGTCACCAAAGGGCGGTGTGCTCGTGGTAAGAGCTGATGGCAAGAAGGGCAATATCATTGCTAAGGTGAAGATTCCGAAGTCAGCTGCCTGGAAGAATGTCCGTGCCCAGGTGCTCCATGCTCCTCTGGGTGTTCATGCTCTCCATGTATCCTTGCAGAGTGGAGCCGATGTTGAGGTTGACTGGCTGGGCTTTGATGCGTTGCCTTGGGAAAAGGGAGCTTTCGAAACTCACCGGTATCGTAATCTCTTTGCCGAGATGGGGTATAAGCAGATTGATATTGACAGGAAGGTGAACGAAGTGTTCAATGATGTATTCCATGGCAAGAACAAGGTTTATTTCGAAGTGGGCGATTCCATGGGATATGTCAGCGATGTGAAGAACAATGATGTGAGAACCGAAGGTATGTCGTATGGAATGATGGCTGCCGTGCAGTTTGGCAAGAAGGACATCTTCGACCGTCTCTGGCGATGGAGCAAAAGATATATGCAGCATCAGGAAGGACCTTATAAGGGTTATTTTGCCTGGAGTTGCAAGACTGATGGAACGAGGAATGCACAGGGAGCCGCATCGGATGGTGAGCTCTATTTCGTAACTTCGCTCATCTTTGCATCCAACCGATGGGGCAATGATACGGGCATCAACTATCTGAAGGAAGCGCAGAATATTCTGGATTGCAGCATGCAGAAGGTGGGAATGGACCGCACGGCTCCGCTCATCAATCTGGAACACCAGCTCATCACCTTTACGCCCGATCATTGGGGCGGGAAGTTTACAGATCCTTCTTACCATCTCCCTGCCTTCTATGAGGTATGGGCAAAATGGGCTAACGACGGACGTTCTCAGTTCTGGAAGGAGTGTGCAGAGAAAAGCCGTGAGTTCCTGCATAAGTGCATCAATGAAAAGACGGGCTTGAATCCTGACTATTGCAACTATGATGGCAGTCTGATGAAGACCGGTCAGTTGCTGGGTGATGCATTTCGCTACGATTCCTGGCGTGTTCCGATGAACATAGCCCTCGATTATTCCTGGGCTTGCAAGGATAAGGAGTGGCAGCAGAAATATGCCAACACCCTGCAGAACTTCCTGTACAGTCAGGGCGTTGATTCTTTCCTGGATCAGTACAATGTAGATGGCACGATGGTAGAAGATATTCTGCCGGCAGGTACGGCTCCTAAGGCTCTCCGTCATTCTATCGGTTTTGTTGCCACTGCGGCTGCGGCTTCATTGGTCAGCAATCATGTGAAGGGCAGGGAATTCGTCAGTCATTTCTGGAATGCCAAACATGAGCCAGACAAGGAAGGTTTCTTCGATGGCTATTACGACGGACTGTTGCGCCTCTTCGCCTTCATGCATCTGAGTGGCCGTTATCAGATTATCGAACCTCAAAAATAAAATGAATAGTCTATGAACAACTTTTTCAATAAAATAGTTAGATTGTTTTGTTTATGTGTATTCCTTTTTGGGCATTCCTCTGCGGATGCCCAAAATAAGGAATTACCTGCAGACATCAATCCTTATTTCGGACCGTTAGGCAAGCAGCCTGTCATGCCCAATGCGGCTGGCTTTATTCAGAGATGGTTGCTCCTGGAGCCTATCTCCGTGCCTGTCAAGAGTAATGTCGTTTTTACTGATTCTTATCTGAAGGAGATATTCCATACGCAGTATTTCCCTAAACAGATGGAAATCGTACCTAAGGACGGAACCATCGTGAAGGTGGGCAAGGAAAAGCTGAAATGGCATGCGCTGGATAGCAAGCTCTATAACGTCAAGCTCTTCCGCTTTGCCACTTCGTTCGGAAAGCCCAAGTATGGCGTCTTGTTCTGGGCGGTTACTGTTATTGATTGCCCTGAGGAAATGAAAGACATCCGCCTGGCTGTCGGTTCGAATGGTGCCTCCATGTGGTGGCTCAATGGCGAGGAGGCGGTGATGCTCGAAGGTGACCGAAGAATGGTTCGCGATGATGTGGTTTCTAAGAAGCTTACCTTGAAGAAGGGTAGGAATATCCTTCGGGGTGCTGTCATCAATGGACCTGGCATGAGTGACTTCTGTATCCGGTTCATCGACGGACAAGGCAAGCCTGTCAGAAACCTGTCTATTCACGTGAAGTAGTGCAATCAATATAGAAAGTTATGAAACAGAACAATATATTTTTCAGATATTTTAGCCCGGTTGCTGCTCAGCAGAAACTTTATGTTGCTGTTTTGGTTGTCTTGTTGTCTTCTTCTGCTTACGAGGCAGAAGCCCAGGTGGGCGAACCTTTCATTCATGATCCTTCTACCATTGCCCAGTGTGATGGAAAGTATTATACCTTTGGAACGGGTGAAGGTGGACTCTGGTCGGAGGATGGCTGGACCTGGCAGGGTGGCGCTGTTCGTCCCGGCAGGGGAGCGGCTCCAGACGTATTGAAGATTGGCGACCGTTATCTCGTAGCCTACAGTGCAACGGGTGGTGGATTGGGCGGCAGTCATCGTGGTGATGTCCTGACGATGTGGAACAAAACGCTCGATCCGAAATCGCCTGATTTCAAATATACCGAACCGGTGGTAGTGGCTTCTTCCCTGGATGATGAAGACTGTGATGCGATTGATGCGGGCTTGTTGCTCGACCCTACTACCGGCAGACTTTGGCTCAGTTACGGAACCTATTTCGGATTTATCCGTCTGGTAGAACTTGATCCGAAGACTGGTAAGCGGATGGAAGGCAACGAACCCGTCAATATCGCCATCGACTGCGAAGCTACTGATTTGATTTATCGCAATGGCTGGTATTATCTCCTGGGTACTCATGGTACCTGCTGTGATGGTCCTAATTCTACCTATAATATCGTGGTGGGACGTTCGCGAAAGGTAACCGGTCCATACGTGGATAATGTGGGCAGAGAGATGTTGCAGGGCGGTGGAAAGATGGTGATTGCTGCCAACAATCTGAAGACGGGCCCTGGACACTTTGGACGCTATATCGAGGAAGAGGGTGTAGAAAAGATGTCGTTCCACTATGAGTCTGATTTCAGACAGGGAGGCCGAAGTGTCTTGGCTATCCGTCCTTTGCTGTGGAAGAACGATTGGCCTGTGGCTGGTGATGAATTTCATGCAGGAACCTACGAGATAGAATCGGAACGAAGAGGCTATGCTCTGGAGATTGCCGTAGATTTCGTGAGAATGCAACGTGATATCGAACCTTTCTGGATTAAGCCAACCAAGCCTCTGAAGAATATCGAGCCTCAGACCTTGAAGGAGGTAGAGGCAGAATGGCCTAAGGGAGAAGTAAAGGTAAGAATGAACGATTACATGTTCCGTCCTCATCAGAAGTGGAACATCACGCCTGCTGGAAAGGGTGGTTATCTGGGTGGTCCTTATTATAAAATCTGCATAGAAGGCACTACTCGCTATCTTACCGCAACCGCTCAGCATGATGTCATCGCCAAACCTGAGTTTACTGGTGAAGATGCCCAGCTTTGGCGCATCGAACAGCTTACCGATGGCACCTATCGCATCATGCCGAAGGCAGTGCCGGGCACTGAAGAGAAACTGGCATTGGTTTCACTCGGCGACTGTACCCCAGGCCTGGCTCCTTTCGATTTCAACAGCGATAATTCTAAATGGAATTTCAGGCAACAATAATTTGCAGCATCAATATTAATCCAATAAAATTATCGAATTATGAAAAGAATCCTTTGTGTACTTATCGCTGCCATCTGGCTCTGCACTTGCTGGGCAGGGAATGGCAAGAAACCCATTGTCTGGGAACAGCCGATAGCAGAATCGAATCAGATATTTAATGATCCTCGTCAGTCTCAGCTCAACATCTATCGTGTGGAATTCGCAAATGATGAAACACGAGTGTTCATGCACATCACTTTTCGCCCACACTATTGGGTAAAGTTTGTGAAGGAAACCTATCTCCTTGCTGATGGCAAGAAATATCTCGTCAAGAGCTGTGATGGACTGAAACTTGACGAGGAACACTATATGCCTGGCTCTGGCAGGGAGGATGTGGTCTTCCACTTCGCACCGCTCCCCAAGAAGACCCGAAAGTTTGACTTCCTGGAAGGTGACGGCAAACAGAACTTCAAGATACTTGGTATTGAGAGCATAGATACCCGCATCAAACGACTCTTCTCCTCGCTTTGGCGCAACGATGCGACCGGTGATTGGGAGATAGGATTCTATGAAGATTTCGCCATCTACGACTGCCGTTACTGGCAATACAAGCAGAAGAATCAGAAGGGCGACAAGTACTCTTTCATCCTTACCGATGGCAAGAGCGACCTGGCTGTCAACATCGACAAGTCTCAACATGGCAAGCGCACGATGAGCATCAACGGCAAGAAAGCAGAATATTCGCTCATTACCACTTCCATCCTTCCGGATTATCCGCAGAAAGATGAGACCACATGTCTGAAGGATACTCATAACAAGCCCGATACGGCTATTGTTGTGGGATGGCTCAGAAATATGCCTAAGGAACTTTGGGATAGAGGTCAGGAGTATAGTGTGGAGTATTATGATCTCTTTTCCAAATTCACAGGAGTTAGCAATTACAGCAAGCTCGATTCTCTTGGCAGATTTGAAATCAAAGTACCTCTCATCAACTCTACCGAGGTTTTCATGGACTGGAAACACACTTTTATCAACACGGTATTGGAGCCAGGAGAGACCTATTATCTGCTCTATGACTTCAAGGCTGGACATTCCATCTTCATGGGCAAAAAATGCCGCTTGCAAAACGAACTGCTAGCGCATCCTTTCCCGATGATTGACACAGAATATCCAGGTAAGTATGAAAATAAGGTTCCAGCCCAGGAGATGATGCAGATTCTTGAAACCAGATATAAGGAGGCTGAAGGGAACTTACGAAAACTGATAGGAGAATCGGCATCTATCTCCAAATGTTATCAGGACTATACTGCCCGATATCTTCTCTGTAATTATGCATCATCAATCTTACAAGGAGCATATCACGTAAAAGACCATATTTTCCCTCAGGAATATGTGAGCCAAGTGGAAAAAATATGGAAGGAGATTCCGCAGCCTTATACTCAGTTTCGTGACTATAATATGCTGACTAATGATCTCATCGGCCAGGAAAGAAGGTTAAAGTACAGTACCCCCATGGGAAGGACCTATGGATTCTTATCCACCAATTCTTATCCGGAACTGTTGAGAAAGCACAAGGCTCTGGGGGATATTGCGATAACCGATTCAGAAATTGCTACGGTGGAACAATGGGCTAAGAATCTGGATGCCATAACTATCAAGCAATATCAGACGACAGATGCCAAGGAGCAGGAGAAAATAGTAAAAGCTTTTTCCAACTCAGTCCTTGACAAGCGCGCTACGGCTATCATTGGTAGAGAAGATATTGCCAAGATGCTTAAGGATGAGACTCCTCTCCTCGAAGTATATTATGCCCAGCATATAGCTGATAGCATGGGATGCAGCCAGCAGCAGAAAGATGTCATCATCTCCAAATCCCTTCTTGAGATGTTGGAAAGACTAGCCATGCCACTCAATAGTTATGGACTTGACCTGACTGAACATGGCATCAGTTCTGAAGTTCTCAGGGAAAAAGTATTGGCAGAACACCGAAAGTACCTGTCTTTGCTGAACAGGGACATAACAGCTAGTCTCAAGACAGCTCCGCAGGATATGAGCGATGGGGAGAAACTTCTTCGCCATATATTGGAGCCTTATAAGGGAAAGCTTGTATTGCTGGATGTCTGGGGAACCTGGTGTGCCCCTTGCAAGATGGCTCTTGCCCATTCGAAGGAAGAGTTCGAACGCCTTGCACCATACGATGTGGTATATCTTTACATGGCAAACAACAGTCCTGAAGAGTCATGGAAAAATATCATCAAACTGAATAATCTGGTTGGCGACAATATCGCCCACTATAACTTGCCAGCGGCTCAACAGAGTGCCATCGAGAACTATCTCAACATTCACTCCTTCCCATCCTATCGCCTCTTCGACAAGGAAGGAAATCTGGTAGATGTGAAAGTGGATGCCCGCCAGCTTGACAATCTGGAGAAAATTATCAAGGAGCTTAGTAAATAAAGAAAAGATGACCTCGCAAAATGCGGGGTCATCTTATCGAATGTTGCTTGTAATTGTTCCATATTATGGCTGTTATATTGCTCTTTATGGCTTCAAATATACAAATTAAAAACGAAAGTGCACTGAGTAGAGTGCAATTTACGTTAAAAATTGCACTCTACTCAGTGCACTTAATCCTCCTTTACACACACGTATAATTTTTTTTTCTAAAAAAGTCTCATAGTCTCATTTTTAGCCGCAAATATCACGTTATGTTATTGATGAAGAGATATTTATAATTAATGAGACTTCTCGTAAAAAGTAGAAAGAAGTATCATAGAAGTATCATTAAAAATCATAGAAGTATCATTAAAGATGATACAATGCATGCGAAAAGCCTGTTTAAACGTTAAGAAAAGCCTGTTTAAACATCAGAAAAAGTCATTTTAAACATCGCAAAAATGCATTTTAAACATTGCAAAGAATCAGAAGAATATTGCCCAAAAATAAGTCAGATATTTGGGCATTCGTTGCCCGCATTATGGGCAATGGTTGCCCAGTACAGGGGCTGTCGATGCCCGTGTAACGGGCACAAGCAGACCAACCGAAGGGCATAGAGGGACCATCTGATGAACTGACTTTTCCTGATTTCAGTAGACACTTTTTACTTTGTAAACTAGAAAGGTAGACACAATCAATTTTATAAAACTGAAATAGTAGACGCATTAGCTAAAAATGCAGCCAATGATACTTCCATGATACATTAATGAGACTTCTCGGCGCTAAAACAGAGAAGTCTCATTGATGTTAATTCGCTATATGTCAAATGTTTAAGCCGTATTTTTCGGGCAAAAATGAGACTATGAGACTTTTTTCGCTAAAAAACTTTTTTCACGTAAGCGATCGGTGCCTATAAAAGATGAAAAATTCCCTTCAAGGTATTGGGTACACGGTTGGATACATAATAAATCCCGAAATCGCTTGGCGGTTTCGGGATTTTTGCTTATCTTTGCCAACGTAAATAGTAAATAGTTGATAATATGGCAACGAAGTTATATCCAATAGGCATGCAGACCTTCTCTGAGATTCGAGAGGAGGACTTTCTCTATGTAGATAAGACGGAGTACATCTATCGTATGACTCATACGAGTGGAAAGTATTTCTTCTTGGCGCGACCACGTCGTTTCGGAAAGTCACTCCTCGTCTCTACTATGCAGAGCTATTTCGAAGGAAAGAAGGAATTGTTCAAGGGATTGGCAGTTGATAAGTTAGAAAAGGAGTGGACGGAATACCCTGTCCTCCATTTTGACATGAGCGGTGGCAAGCACATGGAACCAGAGCAGCTGGAATTGTATTTGGGCTATATCCTGAAAGATCAAGAGAAGAAATGGGGTATAAGTGAACCACGTATCGGGGCAAATAACCGACTCATCGACCTCATCAATACAGCTTATGAGAAGAGTGGAAAACAAGTGGTGGTGCTCATCGATGAATATGATGCGCCTATGCTGGATGTGGCTCACGAGAAAGAGCAACTGGATGTGTTGCGCAATATCATGCGCAACTTCTATAGTCCTCTGAAATATAGTGAGGCAAAACTGCGTTTTGTTTTCCTTACAGGTATCACCAAGTTCTCGCAAGTTAGCATCTTCAGTGAACTGAACAATATCACAAATGTGTCGATGGACGATGAATATGCTGGCATTTGCGGCATCACCAAAGAAGAACTCCTGGAAAATATGTCGGATGACATCGATATGCTTGCTGATGCACTTGGATATTCTAGAGAAATGATGATTGCAAAGCTCAAGGAGAATTATGATGGCTATCATTTCTCTAAGAAATCGCCAGACGTTTTCAATCCATATAGTCTGCTCAACTGTTTCTCGAAAAAGGAATTGGGGGCATTCTGGTTCAGTTCTGGTACGCCAACTTATCTTATCAATATGTTGAGGCAGTTTGGCGTGTTGCCAACGGAGATAGCTCCGACAGAAGCGATCAGTTCATCCTTTAATGCACCAACGGAGAATCTGAAGACCATCACGCCGTTGCTCTACCAGAGCGGATATGTTACCATCAAGGAGTACGATCCGGAAACGGGGATTTATACCCTAGATATTCCAAACAAGGAAATTAAGGTAGGGTTGTTTGATAATCTTCTGCCAAACTACGTGGATGGTGTCTCTGCCGAACGGGGCAATGTGGCAATAGCCAAAATGGCATTGCTTATTGGCAAGCGCAACATGGATGGTGCCTTGCATCTGTTGCAAGACTTCCTGGGTACGGTGCCATACTGCAACGTGACCAATTATGAGGGGCATTATCAGCAGATGCTCTTCATCATCTTTACTCTCTTAACCAATTACCTGGTGGATGTGGAGGTGCATACGCCACGTGGCAGGGTAGATATTGTGCTCCTTACCAAGACCGACCTCTATGTGGTTGAATTGAAGCTGAATAAGAGTGCTCAGGCGGCAATGCAGCAAATCAACCTGAAGAACTATCGCCAGCGATTCGCTCTTTGTGGCTTCCCAATTACCAAGGTTGGCATCAATTTCGATTCTACTCAGGGTACTATTGAGGATTGGGTGATAGAGGCATGAGCATCTGAGAGATAGGTAAAAAATAAAAGAGGGTGTGTCAATATAATAAATCCCGAAATCGCTTGGCGGTTTCGGGATTTTTGCTTATCTTTGCCAACGTAAATAGTAAATAGTTGATAATATGGCAACGAAGTTATATCCAATAGGCATGCAGACCTTCTCTGAGATTCGAGAGGAGGACTTTCTCTATGTAGATAAGACGGAGTACATCTATCGTATGACTCATACGAGTGGAAAGTATTTCTTCTTGGCGCGACCACGTCGTTTCGGAAAGTCACTCCTCGTCTCTACTATGCAGAGCTATTTCGAAGGAAAGAAGGAATTGTTCAAGGGATTGGCAGTTGATAAGTTAGAAAAGGAGTGGACGGAATACCCTGTCCTCCATTTTGACATGAGCGGTGGCAAGCACATGGAACCAGAGCAGCTGGAATTGTATTTGGGCTATATCCTGAAAGATCAAGAGAAGAAATGGGGTATAAGTGAACCACGTATCGGGGCAAATAACCGACTCATCGACCTCATCAATACAGCTTATGAGAAGAGTGGAAAACAAGTGGTGGTGCTCATCGATGAATATGATGCGCCTATGCTGGATGTGGCTCACGAGAAAGAGCAACTGGATGTGTTGCGCAATATCATGCGCAACTTCTATAGTCCTCTGAAATATAGTGAGGCAAAACTGCGTTTTGTTTTCCTTACAGGTATCACCAAGTTCTCGCAGCTTAGTATCTTCAGTGAACTCAATAATATCACAAATGTGAGTATGCACCAAGAGTATGCTGGCATTTGCGGCATTACCAAGGAGGAATTGTTGGATAAGTTTGATGAGGATATTGATGTGTTAGCAGGTAGGTTGGGATTGACACACGAACAAGCCTTGTCAAAACTGAAGGAAAATTATGATGGCTATCACTTTACCTGGCCATCATCAGATATTTTCAATCCTTATAGCTTGTTGAACTGTTTAGCTGAAGGACAGATGAATTCCTATTGGTTTGGCTCAGGCACACCTACTTATCTCCTTAATATGATGCGGAAATATGACTTTACACCGATTGACCTGGGTGAACAGATGGATGCGTCAAAGGATGATTTCGATGCAGCCACTGAGACGATGACTACTATCATGCCTTTGCTTTATCAGAGTGGTTATATTACCATCAAGAATTATGATCCAGACACGGAACTCTATACCTTGGCTCTGCCTAACAAAGAGGTGAGGATAGGTTTGTATCGCAGTATGTTGCCGCATTATTTGGCGGCAAAGTCGGCCATGTGCAATACGACTGTGGCCAAGATGTCGGCTCTTATCAATAAGGGTAACATGGATGGTGCTCTTCAGTTATTGAAAACGTTCTGGGAGACGGTACCTTATTGCGATAATACCGATTATGAGGGGCATTATCAGCAGACAATGTATATCATCTTTGCCCTGCTTACGAATTTCCGTATATTGGTGGAACAGCATACTTTCCGGGGAAGAACAGACATTACGTTGGAAACAAAGGATACCATCTATGTGATAGAACTGAAATTTAATAAGTCGGCACAAGAGGCTCTTGACCAAATCAACAACAAGCATTATGGTGATGCTTTTGCCCTAAGAGGCAAAACCGTGGAAAAGATTGGTATGAACTTTATGATTGATGAAGATAAGACAATCGTATTGGATTGGGTAAAATAATTCCCTTTGCAGCAGGACTTTTTCTTCTTCTTCTTCCTGGATTGGTGAAAGTTTGGGGAATAGCAACAGAAAAGATGCCTTAGCAAAAAATGCGAGGGCATCTTTTCTGTAATCAAAAAATATCTATCAATAGAGCATGCCAAACATCCATAACGGAATGATGTTGCCATAGCCCGTTTCTATATCATCCTTTACCACATATCCATTCTCTATGTTCTGCAGCTGATTTTGCTTTTTCTTCTTTCCGCCAACCTCGAATGTATATTTCCCGTTAATCAGAAAATCTGATATAGGAGAGACCGTTACAGGCATGAGTGAGCGTGTCTGATTGAAGAAGAAAGTTTCTCTAACAGTTCCTATTTCAACACTCTTACCGGCAAGGGTATAGATGAGTGTTGGATTATCCAGATAGATCTTATCCACCTTGCCTAGTCCTTGAATACCACCAGTTGAAGTGCGGAGCTGTCCTATAAGACCTGCTTTCTCCAAGTAGGCGCAAAGGTCGGCTATATTGTTTCTTGAAACTTCAAGTTGACCTCCTATCTGGCTCATGTTAGGTTTGAATGGTGCACTTTGAGCGATGATGGCAAGTAGTCTTTTGAGCTTTCTTGCAGTTGAAACCGTAAGGTCTGCATATTGTGGAATATCGGTTTCTATCGTTGCATTGACTACTTGCTGAATATACATTCTGATGTCGCCATCAGAAAAAGGATAATATCCTCGTTGCAGATAGTCTGCGAAATGTTCTAGGGGCAAGAAACCATTAGGTATATCGACTTCCTGTTGCATGAGCTGGTCTAAAGTACATACAGGAAAATGGATTCCATGAAAGAGTTCCAGATATTCACGATACGAGAGTCCTTGAATCTCGTACATAAGTGCACGACGGCTCAGATCAAATGCCCCCTTTGCTATGTCGAGAACAGATGACCCTGTAAACATTACATGGAGTTCTGAATGATAATCATATATCAGTTTCAGCTCCCTTGCCCAATCCTTGTATTTATGGATTTCATCAATGAAAAGATACTTTCCTCCCATCTTAGCAAATGAATCCGCCAGTTCGGTGAGTCTGTGACTGGCAAAATAAAAATCTTCTGCCTGTACATAGAGAGAGTCTTTTCTTGGTAGTTGTTCTTTGATATGCTGAAGCACCAAAGTTGTTTTACCAACACCTCTTGGTCCCATTAATCCAATCATACGAGCATCCCAATTGATGCGGTCATACATATAGCGATGAAACGTAGTACTCGTTTCTCTCAGCAATTTATCGAATGTTGCTTGTAATTGTTCCATATAATGGCTGTTATATTGTTCTTTATGGGTGCAAATATACGAATTTAATACGAAATTGCACTGAGTAGAGTGCAATTTTTAACGAAAATTGCACTCTACTCAGTGCAATTTGCGAATATATATAAGGTTGTAGCGATAAAATACTTAGAGAAGCAAATTTGATTTTTCTCTTATACGGCTGCTTTAGTGCTTTATGTTAAAAATCCTATGTCTTGTCCTGGAAAAAGTTGACAGGGTATAAATCAACTTAAAGATAAGAAAAATGGACAAAGACAAATTGGAGCT
>ERZ869983.268-NODE-268-length-18057-cov-4.599388_pt1 | contig 18057 bp, 16 predicted proteins | sample MGYA00521106_ERZ869983 | MGnify/ENA primary metagenome ERZ869983 (study PRJEB32232, sample SAMN07284972) | human gut metagenome | biome: human-associated habitat; material: feces | host: Homo sapiens | place: Tanzania | collected 2014-04-05 ...
TCCACAATCATCCGATATCGTTTCTACACGCTTCTCTAACATTTGAATCACCTCATCACTTTCTATCATCATCTTAATTTTACTATCATCCATTCCTTTGTGGCAATTCAAAAAGTAATAAATCATTTTCTCCTGTTCATTCATGTCTTCAAGTGGCTTATTTAAATCTACTTTTGGCATTTCTATTGTACGTAACTTCATACGATCTTCTTTTTCTTCTTTCACAAAAGGTAAGTCACCATCACATTTATACCTGAAAGTATTACATATATTATCATTTTCAAAAATACTCACATTAAAGAAAATCATGACAATGGTTTCCTTTAATTGACTGTAACTTTTTCCTTCCATGTCTTGTGAACCATGAAGCCTAGCCGAATAATAAGGAAAGCGATTCATCATATTATCTTTAGTTTGTCTTAACTGCATTTCTAAATCTACCGTTGTTTGATCATCAAATTCGACTAATAAATCTAATCGTGGACTCTTCATTTTACTATAGTCTTTTACCATTTCTGAATTCTTTACAACAACACTATTCACCTTCCTTTCTAAAAATACCGTGAGTAATGATTTTAAGGCATCATTGGCCTCTTTACAATCTTCGCCAAACACATACTTAAAGGCGAAATCATTTAATAAATTTGCGCTACGCATGAGCACCTCTTTTCTAGTAGGAAGTTTCCTACATACTCTTATACGAAAAAAAAGGCACTTTTTCTAATAAAATTTAAAAAAACAGAAAAAAAATATAAAACCAATACCATCACAGTCATATCAATATTTGTAGCCAATAAAGCATTCTTCGGTTGCGATGCCATAAGCCACCCACAATGACCTGAGGCCTTCGATCTTGAAACCGCATCCATTTTCTTAAAATAATCATATGCAATAACTATAATTCATGTTAAACTATATGTGTTGATTAATTTACAAATCAACACCCATTTCTAGAGCTGGTACCATTTCACAAGCACACTCAAATCCAGCTCTACTTTTTTATATCCATATAAACCAAAAGACTTCAAATCTAATAATCTGAAGTCTTTTTATTTTTATTTAGAGCTTAAATCTTCTCCATTCGTTTCAATGACATGTTTATACCAATAGAAACTATCTTTCTTTAATCTTTTTCCTGTTCCTTGCCCTAAATCATCTAAGTCTACATAAATATATCCGTATCGTTTACTCATTTCTGCACTTGATGAAGAAACAATATCAATTGGTCCCCAGCTTAAATATGCTAAAATATCAACACCATCTTTTACACATTCTTTTAATTGTTCAATATGTTGTTGTAAATATTCAATACGATATGGATCATGAATTGAACCATCTTCTTCTATCGTATCCAAAGCTCCCAATCCGTTTTCTGCAATCATCAAAGGAATTTCATAACGATCCCACAATTGACTTAAGCAATTATAGAAACCTAGTGGATCTGCTCTCCATTCCCAAGGTGTTGGTTTTAAATAAGGATTCTTTTCCGATTTAAATGGAGTGCCATCATCTGTTTCATGATTGAATACATATGAAGAATAATATGAAATTGCCAAGAATTGCATCTTATTATTTCTTAGAAGTTCTTCGTCTCCTTCTTCAAATTTTAAATCAAAATTCTTTTCTTTAAAATAACGTAAAGCATAGACTGGATATTCTCCGCGAAGCTGTACATCTGAAAAGAAATATTGTTGCATTCTATTCTTCTTCAAAGTACCTACAACATCCTCTGGATTACAACTCTTAGGATATAAAGTACCATCTGCAAGCATTGTTCCCATCACAGCTTCTGGATCAATTTTTTTAGCTAATTCAACTACTTTAGCACCAGCCACAAATTGATTATGAACAGCTTGATACATCAATTCTTCCATATTTTCTGCTTCATCATCATATAATCCTAATGATCCAAATTGTACTGTTGGAAGCAAATTCACTTGATTACAAACAATCCAATACTTTACTTTACCCTTATATCGTTCTAAAAGGACCTTTGCATAGCGAACAAAGAAATCAATCATTTTCTTGTTTCCAAATCCACCATATTCCGTAATCAAATGCAATGGAATATCATAGTGTGACATAGTCATGATTGGTTCCATGCCATCTTTAATGATTTCATCAATCAAATGATCATAGAATTCAAGCCCTTTTTCATTAGGTTCTAATTCATCTCCATTTGGAAAAATTCTTGACCAAGAAATACTTGTACGAAATGCCTTAAATCCCATCTCTTTCATTAAAGCTAAATCACTTTTATAAGTGTGATAAAAATCAATTCCATAACGCTTTGGATAATAAGATTCCTTATCTTCAATACTTCTATAAATCCCTGCTAAAGTGTCTCCACCTTCTTTAGCAATATTTGCTCTATCTAAATTTTTATCATAAGCACGAATATCTGAAGATGATAATCCTCTACCATCTACATCATAAGCTCCTTCGATTTGGCAAGCTGCAACAGCACCTCCCCACAAAAAGCCATCTTTAAATCCTGTTGGTACTTGTTTCATTTTTCATTTCCTCCATATACTAAATTAGGCACATGTATAAATCATGTGCCTATATTTTATTTAGATTCTAAATCTGTCCCTTGTGACTGAATCACTTTTTGATACCAATAGAATGAATCTTTACGGATTCGGGCACATTCTTTTGGATCATCATCTGTTCTATCTACATAAATAAATCCATAACGTTTCTTTACGCCATTACTTGTTGATAATAAATCTAAAGCTGACCATGGACAATAAGCCAAAACTTCAACTCCATAATCCATCGCTTTTTTCATCGCCTTAATGTGAGCTCTTAAATAATCGATACGATATTCATCATGAATCTTTCCATCTTCTGTCAATTCATCATAAGCTCCTAAGCCGTTTTCTGTAATCATTAATGGTTTTTCATAACGACAATAAATATCTCGGAAAATATATTCCAATCCTGTTGGATCAATTGCCCAATCCCAATCTGTAGTATCTAGATTTGGATTTTTACACATTTCAAAGAAACCTGGCTGAGTTTCATAGCCTGACATTTCACCTTTTTTACCAGAACGATTTACACCCGCAAAACAAATCTCTTTTCCTTCACCTTCAGGACAAGCTTTCGCACATTCACTTGCATAATAATTCAATGCCAAGAAATCTGAATATCCTTCTTTGATGAGTTCCATATCTCCCGGTTCAATTTTTGGTGCCATTCCCGTTTTTTCCAAATAAATCATAGCTGACTTAGTATAATGACCCTTGAAATAAATATCTAAATAGTATTGATTATGTAGATCATTCGCATTTTGAGCCGCCATTACATCTTCTGGTTTTGATGTTAATGGATAAACTGGAGCATAACCAATGGCAGCACCAGCTAATCCATTTGGCACTAATTCATGTACTAGCTTACATGCAATCGCATGAGCTAAATTCATATGATGGTTGATTTGATAACGAATTTGATTATTACCCTTATATTTTTCTGGAATATAACACTTCTGTTCGATAAATTGAACGATAATACTTTGTTCATTGATTGTTGTCCAATATTTTACTTTATCCTTAAACTCATTAATGACATATCGAGCATAGTATTCAAAATCCTTTACAACTTCTCGACTGATCCAACCATCATACTTATCCACTAATGCCATTGGTAAGTCATAGTGATATAAAGTTACAATTGGTTCAATATCATTTGCCTTTAATTCATCAATCAAATCACGATAATATTGAATACCTTCTTCATTAACAGGTCCTGTTCCATCTGGGAATACTCTAGACCACGCAATTGAGAAGCGATATGCCTTAAATCCCATTTCTTTCATTAAAGCAACATCTTCTTTATAATGATGATACTCATCACTTGCGATTTCTGCAGTCGCAAAGCCAAATTTTTCATAACTATCTTTATTAATAACATCTTGTTGGCTCAATTTTTTACCATGAGTAGTTGCCGCACCTTCTACTTGATAAGCACTAGTAGCAGCTCCCCATAAAAATTCTTTAGGAAATTTATTATCCATGTGCATTGCCTCCTACATATTACTTTTTATTATTTTTAAAATATCAATCATCTCCGTACTCATATTGATCTCAGACATGATTGTCATCAAAGTATCTTGAGCATGGGCAAACAACATTGAATATTCATACTTTTCCCCGCTCATTTCATTTTGCACTGTCTCTGTTTGAGCTTTGTGAGCTAACGTAATACACTCATTTGCCTGTTTCATTTCTTCTTGTGCTAAATCAAAATCAAATTGTTTGGCTGCCTTTAAAGCTTCCGTTGCATGATTTCGAGCATCTCCAGCATGTAAAATAATCTGCATTGCCACTTGTACTAATTCATTTTGTTCATCCATACTCATACTACCTCTCTATTATTTTTCTTATTTATTCATTTTCTGCTGCTTCTTCAGCTAATTTTGTTTTTTCATAAGCCTTAAAGAATGGGAACCATACTGCCAAGTAAATCACAAATAATACAGCCCACCATAATAAAGCTCTCATATCTTCTGTAACCATAACACTACAGATTGGTGCAGGAATTTGTCCTACCTGAATCATTTTTGAAGGAATATTTAATAAACCTGTGCTCATTAAGATCCATACATAAACTGGTCCAATAATTGAATTCAACCATGCTGGAATCATTAATACTGGATTCATTACAACTTTTCCACCATACATAATTGGTTCATTAATATTGAAAATTGAAGGAACGATAAATACACGTCCTAATGTTTTTAATTGTTTTGATTTAGAGAAACACATCAATGCATTTAAACCTAAAGTAGCACACATACCACCCATTGTGATAAATGCCATTGTGAATACAGATTCACTCGTAACAATATTTGTTGCGACTCCACCTGCTGCAACCGCATCAATATTTGCTTGAATACCAGCCATAAAAATAGGTGTTGTAACAGCTCCAAATGTCCAGCTTGAAATTCCCAAAGTATAGAAGAATGCAGGTATTAAACAAATCAAGATAAATCCTGGTAATGTTTGACCAATATTAGCTAATGGCATAAAAGCTGCAATAACTAATGAATAAACATCTAATTTTAAAACATTTACTAAAACCATTGCGATACCTAAAGTAATAAGGTTTGGAACAATTGTGTTGATCCAAGCTGTAACGAAATCTGGACAACTACTATCTTGTAAGAAATGAAGTTTTCCCCATAAATGGAAAATCGTTCCTACATATAAACCTACAATCAATCCTACCGCAATACCAGCAGCTCCAAGATTTCCCATTAAACTAGAAATGCTATCCGCATTTTCACCTAATGGCATCGCAACCATTAACAATGTACCAACAGAACATAAACCAGCATTAATTACATAGTCTGGATGACCTAATTTTTCCATTAACTGGTTTCCCATCATAAATGCAACAATAACTGTAATAATACCAAAGCTATAATTTAAAATAGGGCTTAAATCTGGTAATACAGGCACAAATGATTTAAAAACATTATAGAAATAAATGACTGATCCCGTTAAAATAAATGGGATAATTTTTTGCATTGTCGAAGAAAATGCTGCAATAAATGGTCTACTAAATAGTTTATTGGCATTTGGTACGAATGAATCTTCTAGCCAACTCATAAATTTGTTCATATTTTTATTCTCCTAATCATCTTTACTAATTTATTCTCTTTGTTATACAATATTCAAAGAGAAGTCTTTCACATGTAGATTTCTTTTTAGCTAAGATTGCCGTCTTAGCTTTTTTATTCACCTTTTGCGATTTGTTGTGCAAATTCAATTAATCCATTTGAATCTAAAGAACCATAGATTTTTTCTGGAATCACACCAACACGCACACCATAAGGCTTACCGATTTCTTGGAATTTTTCCAAGTCCTTTGCATAATGTGGTCCAAGTAACATTACATCAATACTACTCATGAAGTCTGCAGCTTCTGCATAGCTTCTAGCTTCAATTGTCATTGGAAGTTTTTGTTTCTTAATTACTTTTCTAGCTCCACTAGCTAAAAATCCACTAGACATACCAGCACCACAACAAAGTAACACTTTCAAGTTTTCCATATATTTTTTTCTCCTTTCGCCGTTTACTTTTGACACCTGCATTATCTGCATTTTTGAAATTTCCATCAACTTTACTTTTGCACCCTAACGTGCACCAATATCAAATATAAATTTGCACTTAAAAGTGCAATTTATGTAATTGATTATTTGCACCTTAAAGTGAAATATGCAAATCGACAAAATATTTTACAGTCGATATAATAATCTATGTATATACGTTCACAAAAGAGAGGTATTGTCATGAAAAAGAAAGAACAAGCACTTCTAAACTATTTATCAGAGTTCAACAAACCTGTTCGAAGTGCAGAAATTGCGAATGCACTAGATATTTCTGTACGCTCTGTTAAAAACTATGTTCAAAATATAAACTCACTATATGGTAAAAATATCATTCTTTCATCTAGAAATGGATATGAATTAAATCTACAAAACAATTACTCTTTAGTTCTAACCAATAGTAGTGAACAGATTCCTCAAACTCTTGAAGAACGTTCTTTTTTTATCATTAAACAACTTGTTTTAAATCATAGTGCTCAAATTGAAATCTTTGATTTATGCGATAGCCTTTGCGTAAGCTATTCAACGATTAAATCTATTATTTCAAAAATGAATAAAACATATTCTTCTTATGATCTTGAATTTTATTGTGAACATGATTGTGTTCATATCAAAGGTAATGAAATCAACAAAAGAAAATTATTATCCTATGTTATTAATGAAGAATCCAAATCAAGCATTATGAATGTGAATGTATTAAAAGATAATTTTGCATCAATCGATGTAGAAAAACTTCAAAACATTATTTTTACTACATTCAAAAAATACAATTACTATTTAAATGACTTTTCTTCAATGAACCTTTTATTACATCTATTGATCATTGTAGATAGAGAATTAAATGGAAATGAATTAAATGACGGACAAAATGAAGTAAGTATTGATAATCAAGTAGAATTAAATTTCTTGAATGAATTTATAGAACAATTAGAAACAACATTTAATATTTCTATTAATAAATATGAGCGTTTTGAAATATATATGCTATTTAAGACAAATGCCAATTTTTCGATTGAAGAATCATCTAAGAAACTAAAAGAATTAGTTGGTGATAATATCATTGAATTAATCGATAAATACGTGGAAGATATCAACAATATTTATATGGTGGATCTTTCGAGCAAAGCGTTTAAAACACCTTTTACACTGCATTTAAAAAACTTATTATTACGAGCTCAATCTGGTAAATACACATCCAATCCAATGGCTGAAATCATTAAGAATAATAGTCCATTAATTTTTGATATCGCAATCTATATTTCTTTAGATTTGGCAGAACGCTTTCATATTAAAATCAATGAAGACGAGACTTCTTTTTTAGCTATGCACATTGGTTCTGAAATTGAAAGACAGGCCGATAATAAAGATAAAATTCCAGTCGCAATCTTATGTCCAAACTATCATAATATGGGTGATCAAATTATGAATAGTTTGATGCTTAACTTTGGAAATCAATTAAATATGGTTGGTTCTATCCATAATGAAAATGATTTTGGCACTTTAAACAATCCAGTTTCTATATTGTTCACTACAATTCCTGTAACTACTAAAATCATTAACACAAATACAAATGAACCATTAGATGTTGTTTTAATATCCCCTTTAAATTTAAACAGCCAATTCTCTATCATTCAAGATGCGATTTTACAAGCCCAGGAAAAATATAGAGATCGAAAATTAAAGGTTAAATTTAATGATTTTTTTGAATCTGATTTATTTGTAGTAGATTCAAAACTCAAAAATAAAAAACAAGTTTTAGCAAAACTATGCGATTGTTTACTTGTGCAAAATTATGTAGATACAAGCTTTGAAGAAAGTGTATATAAACGAGAAAATGCGGCTGGCACTGCTTTTGGGAATGTGGCCATACCTCATTCCGTTGAAATGAATGCCATCAAGACAAGTATTGCGGTAGCCGTTTCAAAAGAAGGATTCCAATGGGATTCTAACATTGTCCATGTCGTATTATTATTAGCCATAAACAAAGCGGATAGAAGATCGTTTAGAGCCTTATATGAATCACTGATTTCATTATTCAGTGAAGACAAGGTAATTCAAGAAATAAGAAATTGTACTTCTTTTGATGAATTTAAATCGATTATATACACTGCATTAGGAGAAAAAGAAAATGACTATCAATCATAAATTACTTTTTATAGACATTGATGGAACTCTATTTGATCATGAAATGGATGCTATTGCTGAAAGCGCAAAAGAAGCTATCTTAAGTGCAAAATCAAAGGGACATAAAATATTTTTAAGCACAGGAAGGCCCTATGCCGATATTGATAAAGAAATACTTGATTTTCCATTAGATGGTATGATTGTTTCTTGTGGAGCCGTGGTTTATGTAGAAAATAAACCAATTTATTGTAAGACCTATCCACAAAAAGAATTAATCAATTTAATTCAATTTATGATCAATCATGACATCGGTTTTTCACTAGATGGAATTCGAAAGAACTATCTTAGCGAAGAAGCATTTAATTGTTTATCTGGCCTTATGTTTAAAAACAACGAAGATTCTGAATTAAGCCGTGCAATGATGGCTAAAAATAATTGTTTTACATTTGAAGAAACGAAAGACGAAGATTTAAAAGAAGTTGTTAAAATTTCCATCTTCACAAAAAACAAAGAATCGTGCGAAAAACTATTCCAAAGAATCCCAGAATCTCTTGTTGGATTTATGTATAAAAACAACCATTTAGATTTATACAATGGTGAAATATCCATCAAAGGCATCACGAAAGCTACTGGTCTAAAACAAATCACAAGCTATTTAAACAAAGCAATTGAAGACACAGTTGTAATTGGAGATAGTCTAAATGATCTAGACATCTTACAAGCTGCAGGACTTAGCATATGCATGGGAAATGGTGCTGATGAATGTAAAAAAGTAGCAGACTTCACCACAAAAGATATATCCGATGATGGATTAGCCTATGCACTTAAACATTTTAATTTAGCTTATTAAATCAAAAGACTCCAGATTACTATTCTGAAGTCTTTTTATTTGCGAAGTTAAGCCTTATCAACGAGCCATTATGTTAATAATACGTTCACCCGCATCACATGCAATAATAGCAACTGTTTTAATCTTCTTAAGATTGACTATATACTTTTGAGGATTGGCCTTAATATCACCAACCCTGTTCAGTGCAAAACTTTTAACAACTGCTATCTTATTCATAACATGTTCCTCCTTTAAGCTTTATCATCAGCTTCATTGAATACTACATTGTAGTTTTCATAACCCTTAAGTGAATGAATATAATCAGAAATCACTACCTTAGCATGATCAGAAGTCTTTTCATATAAGCCACAATCAATAGATTCTTGTTTTGCATTTTCAAGCATTTCCTTTTTCTTATCATGAAAATCATCTAATCCTACTTTAGAAGTGATCTTTTCGCCATCCCAATATTGAACATAAGAATCTTCATCTAAATACGAATCTAAAATTTCAACCTTTGGTAAAGTAACTGTAATAGTTTGAGTTAATTCATTACCACCATCATCCTTAATGTCTTCTAAATCATATCCAGCTTTAATCACTGCATTATAAGAGAAAAGATAATCACTAGTAGTAACAGGATTGTCAAATTCATGCTCAAGTAATTTAACCGGCTTATGGATATGACCAACCTCTTTAATTGTTGCTTCCTGGAATGCAATATCTTCAATATCTTGGTAACAAACAACCGGTTTTTCAATAACACTACCATCATTTTTACCCTTGCTGTAAATTCCAAAGCCAACTGTTAATCCAATAGATCCAATCACTACTACCAGTAAGGCCCCTTGTAACATCTTGCTGCCCTTAACTTTTCTAAACCCTTTAGAAACACCATTCTTAATTCCTTTTAAAATACTAATCAATGCTTTCATATTCTTTTTCTCCTTTTGTATTTTCTGTCTGTTTTCTATCAACAGACTTTAAGATTGAACTGTTACTCACATGCATCTCATCCGCTAACTTTCGATTCCTTTCAATCTTCTCTATCAGTCGAATCATACGAATTCGATTATTAACACTCATCATAAGTAACACCAATCTTTCTATTTCTTACTTGCTTCTTGATATCTTTAAGCATCTATATCATAATTTGTACGGAGCATTTCCTACAGACAAGATAATGCGTATTAAAATACACTTTTTCGCACTTTTTGCGAAATAATGAAATGAGGACATAATAATGAGTGAACAAAATAAAAAGGAGTTTCAAACTCCCTATGAAGAATATAGAGTAAAGGCTGGATATACCAGAGAAAGTGCTAGTGAAGAACTAAATGGTATTTCACCAGACAAAATATATAGAATTGAAAAAGGCAAACAAACTGCAGAACCAGACATTGTTCTACAATTAGCTGATTTATATCATGCACCAGAACTATGCAATTATCACTGTACACACAAATGTGAAATTGGACAAAAATACATTCCACAAGTAGACGTACAAGATCTTCCAAGCATTGTATTAAGCACAGTCGCTACACTCAATGAAATCCAACCATTAGTAAATAGATTGATTCAAATCACAATGGACGGAAAAATATCCAATGACGAAATACCTGACTTTGCACTTATTAGTACAAGACTCGATGAAATCTCAACCGCATCTGACGTACTAAGACTATGGATAGAGAAAACAATCCAAGTAAACAAACTAAATGGAACACTATTCTATGAAGAAGTAGATAAACTAAAAAAGTGATGCACACTCACATTAAGAGTAAGCATCACTTTTTCATGTTATTACATAATTAATCTGTTTTAATTTGATAACGCTTTATCCCGGTTTAAACTAAAAGCATTTTCAAACATTCTTTCGCGTTCTGTTTTTAAATCTGTTATATTCATTACATTTGAATATTTTTCAAAATCTATTTTTTGAATTCCTGCAAATGTTGTAATACTATTTATTAGCCACTGATCAGTTATTTCATTTAACTTTTTACTCTTTTTAGATATATTATCTTTTTTCGGTAATAATGCTAAATTACTTAAACTATCTTTTAATTTAGAATCAATCATAATATTATCTTTGAATGCTTCTTGTGGAATTATATGATCTACATCAAAGCTTGTATTTACTTGATTATACGGTGTTGAATCTGTTAGAACGTAATAATAATATAAAACAGGTCTTAATAAATTAACGGTAGTATTCTGTCCATTATAAACACCCGAGCAAGCTCCAATAATAAAATTTTTCCAAGCTTGACTGTCTACCGGTTGAATTCTACTCTTCCAATTTTTAATATCATTGGCCATTTTAGAATCTCCTGATCCCCTCCAAGTCTTAGTAGAATATTCATAGACCAATCTATCAAATAGAATTTTTGCATCTCTCTGTACTGCTTTTAAATTCCCTGAAGCTACTGTAGGTTTTCCTTTATCCTTCCAATCCAACCATATTATTGTTAAAAATTCTAAAGCAATAGCATTGCCCAGCAGTTTCGTCATAGGCTTTTTCCAAGATTGAAGTGTTTGAAAGAAAGGAGTACTTAATAATATTTCGCAAACTTTATTAATATCATTCACCATATTCATAATATCAATGTTCCAATCAAGATTATTTTTTTCCAGATCAATAACATATTTGGAAGACATACCTTGTTCAAAAAATGAACTAATTAATTTAAAGCCTAAAGTCACACGATCCATGGGTATTTCTTCTTTTTTAACATGTGAATAATCATCGAATATAAGCATCTGATCACTTATTCTTTGCAAAAGTGTTGCAGCAATATCCCATCTAACAATCGTTTCTTGCTTAGATACATCTAGCTTCGAATACATTTCAGATACTAATTTTTCAACATTAGAATCAGTTACTTTAACTTCAACATTCCAATAAGGCTTTGCAGATAATAATTCCTCTGCCTTTAATTGTGTTCCACCTTTATTAATTCTAGAAAAAATGTTTTGAGCATCCAAAGGAGATGCATTTGTTAACCATATAATGCCAATTCTCGCATCAGAAAAAATTTTTTCTGTTTCATTAATAATATCAATACTATTCTTTATATCCTTAAATCTCTTATTTAACTCTGCTTTAAATTTATTTTCCATAGAGTCTTTAAATGCATAAGTATTATTATAAAAATCAAATAAATAGTCTTCTGTAATATCACCATCATTTACTCTTTCAGCATCATTTATTAATTCGAGTATAAATCTTCTTAATAAAACTGGATCAACTTTTTCATTATTACTCATAGGTGCATATTTAATTCGAGTAAAGTATTTTGTAAAATCAAACGTTAATTCCCATTTACTTCCAGATGGTTTATTTTGGTGTACCATTAAAATCAAATTTAAAAGTGTTGTTAGTCCTTTACGTTGTTTTTGGCTATCAAATGAATCTTCTTCATTCGTATTTTCTTCAACACCTTCATAAGAAACATCATCTGAGGAAGTATTTTCAGAATCTTTTATTTCAGTAGTCAAATACTTTTCAACTTTATCCCAATAAGATTGCTTAACTGTAAATTCATCAGCATTCTTAGCAAATCCAATATATGCTCTAGCCCATTCGTATAATTCAACGGGATTTTCTCGCATTTGTTTTAAAGCATTTCTACGTTGTCTGCCATCTAATAACCAAGACACATCTTTTTCCTTATTAACAATTACCACTCCAACTGGATAATCTTGAAAAACACTAATTGCCAATTCAAAATTTTGTTTCTTATCCCAAGTCGCTTTCCTTTGAAATCTAGGCAATCTCATTTTATTTTCATCCAAAAAAGATGATATAGATAACGGTTCTATTCTATATCCCATATTCTAACCTCCCTATAAAGTGTTTTTTATTCAGCTATAAGATCAGTATATATTACATACTTAAATTCTTAAAGATCTATGTTGCACTTTTAATAAAAAATATAACTTGTATCCTATATAAAAAAAGAGGAGATGCATTTTGAACACCTCCTAATAATCTCTTAACTAACTTTAATATACATTTACATCATAAACATATGGATGATATTCTGTGCCAGATACATATCCCTCTACATTATATGATGGTCCTTCTGAAAATAACCCTTTTCTTTCATTAGCCAGCATTTTCACGAAATAAGAACCATCCGCTTGTTTTTCACACGCTAAAACTCCAGTAGCAGTGTGTATTTTCAAATCTATAGGATAATTCTTTTCAACATACTCAGCTAATGCATGCTTAGCTGTATATTCACTTAACTCTTCATCAGATGTTGTTTGATTATCATTTGAAGACGAGCTAGAACCTTCTACTGTATCATTATTTTCTGAGTTTTCTGAATAATCATTTTCTTCATAAACTTCACTTTCTTCATTCTCATCAGCAGGCTTTTCTACATGATATTTTATAACCACTTTACTATCACTATAAAACTGACTACTTTTGGTAAAACTCTTTTTCCCACTAATAGATACAGATTTAACTTTATTAACATCAGCACTAGAAGGCTCTAAATCTTCTATTTTCTCCCCCTGAATATTTTTAAACCCTGCATCCTTAAATTTTTTCTTTAAACTCTTATAAGTATAATTCTGAATATCTGATGACTCCACTGGAACATTTATATATTTTACTAATTCATCTACGTTAATTTGTGATGTATGACAAGAAATTTTAAACTTGAATTTTGAATCCTTTTCTACTGTAAAACTCTTCTTACCATCAACTTCTGGATCAATTCCATCTTCATCATGTTTTTCAAAATGCATCACATGTTTTCCTTTATCTAAAGACTTACTAAATTCAATCGTATCTCCATGATCAATTTTATCCATTTGCTCGTCATCTAGGTAAACCTGTACATCATATTTACTTAAAAATAGATTTCCCGCACAAACAATCTTAAAATCAACTTTATATTTAGTACTATAATAACTAATATATACCTCATCATCAGCATTAAAAGAGTCTTTCTTTTTAAATGAATTATCTCCTTTGATTTCTATTTCTTTTATAGTTCCTCTCTGATCATCTTCACTTACATCTTCTACTTCATCAACATTTATATTAGTAAATCCTGCGCTTTTGAATTTTCTATATATGTTTTCGTAGGATTCTCCAACTGCTGACTTTCCATCTACTGGAGCACTCACTTGTATCACATTTTCTACTTCAGCTTTTTTAGAACCACAACCAATCAAAGTCAAAGACATTGAAAATACGATAACCAACCCAATAATTTTTTCATTTTCTCTCCTCATTCCTGTTCATTTTTTTGTAAAACAATAAAAGATATAATTAAATATTAATCTGCATATTCTGTAAGAAACCCTCAATATTTGTGGCTGTCTTTTCAGAATCATCCGTAAGAAGACCATCATCTGTTAAAATTGGAGTATCTAATATTGTCTTTATCGAAACAGCAATACTTGCACATGAAGCAATTGTTTTCTTTGAATCCAAACTATATTGTCTATAATCATCGCCCTCATTTTTAAGGATATCCTCCATCTTATAGATTTGTGGAAGGAAATAAGAATCTAAACGAGCCAACAAATTATAGAACATATACGTCCTTCTTCGAATTGTTTCACACTGAAGGGATGCAGTTTCTAATTGAGAAGCAATTTGTATAGCTTCTGCTCTATTTGTATAAGCTTTATCCAAACCTTTTTTTGCCGTATGCCCCGCAACAAGTCCCATAACCATAAGGGCAGGTCCTGCTACAAGTCCACCAAGAACGGCAGTACCTCCAGCCATACCTAAACCTCCTGCTGCAAGAGATCCTCCACCAAAGAAAGCTAAAGTTGCATTTGTAGCTGCTGCACCACTTAATGTAGCAATAGCCGTTCCTGTAGATGCAACTGCCAATGCTTGTGCTGCACCATAAGCTCCAAAAGCAGCCAATGCCCCACCTGCAGTTCCAGCCACAGCTCCACCGGCTAATGATCCTGCAAAATTCACCATTGTCTTTAGTTCGACAAATTCTTTTTCATCAATATGAAATTTATTTAGTTCGTCCAAACCCTCTGTATCTTTGAAATCCACATTTTTTATTTTCGTAAAAGTATCCAAAAAAGATGCAATGTTACTGTTTAACACAAACATTTTTTCTTCACCAAGACTACTCAAGGAGTTTCCACAAGCAAGTCGTTGCGCATTAATTCTTTCTGTAGCTGCATTTACTATTTCATTGGCATTCAAGTTAATTTTCTTAGCATTTTTCGTATCAATACCTGCCTTAACCGTACTACCCACTCCTACTGTTCCAGTTACAGCTGCAATTCCAATAAACAATAATGGTAATGGCATATTCTTGCACCTCCTTAAAGCGTAATCATATCTTTGACACTTTCAAAGATAATTCTTTTTCTATTTTCTAATTCTTTAACCATAGTCTCAATCGTTAAATATGGCTTATCTGTAGTTTTGATCCAGTTTAATTCTCTTTCTAAATCCATCATTGTTACTAAGCTACTCTCCATTTCAAGAAATATAGCCTTATCAATATTTAGCTTTCTAACAATATACTTAATTAGCTTTCTTTCCGAATCATCATAATTCTCATCGCTATATGCGATAGCCAACAAATTCCATAATAAGAATTTTGTTGAAACACAAACATCATCATTTTTTAAAGGTGTTAAAAGAATATCCTCCACAGCTTCTTGAACCACATCATAATAATCTTCAGCTTCAATCGTATTAACCAAACTCACCTTACACTCTTCTACCAATACCTTCTTTAATCCTGCAAAATCATTTATAAAATCATTGCCCAAGACATCAAATTTATTCTCTTCATCCTGATTAATACTTCCATCTACTGACATAAGATAATAAATAATTTTCAATGCTCCATAAAGTGAGATTTGCTGAGCCTCAACCGGTAACACAGATGTTTCCTTTGGCTTAGTTTCCTTTTTCTTAAAGATCTCCTTTACCTTATCCTTATCAATCTCTTTCGCCGTATCCCTTACCGTTTCAGCCGCCTTTTTTGTAGCATTCCCAGCCTCATTCAAAGTCTTTTTTAACGTTTTTCCAATATCAATCTTAGCCATATCCTTATCCTCCATTAAAACTGAAGTGGAATATCCGATTCCATTAAATCATCAAATTCTTCTTGATTAGTAAACTGAGGTTCTCTACCCAATACTTTTATTATTTTGACATTTCCACTAATAACCAAATTCGAATCATTCGATTCTAATCCTTCTTTTATAGAATCTAGACCATTCATAAATTCTTCAATATCTTCAGCAAGATAATTTGAAACAGTTTCCTCTAAACGATGTTCAAACTCATGAAGATCTTTAAGGAACAATGCAGCTTTTGCCTCAGACAATATCATTTTTTCATGAATCAACTGCGCTTCTTTTTGATCATTTTGAACCTCTTTAACAATAGCCAACACTGAACGTCCAGCTCCAACATAATTATGCCTAGCCACAAATCTTCCTGAGAATAAAACCCAGTTAGCACCCGATTCAATGGCTGCACGAACAGCTGCATCTGCTGTGTCTGCCACATTAAAAGTCATGCTTGCGATCATTAGCATTCGATCTACAGTTCTATTATTAAACGGAATCACTTCATGCCAATCCACTTTCTCACCTAAAGATTGTCTTCTTTGAAGATCCCCTAGACGTCCTACAAAATAAAGTATTCTTATATAGATTTCATTAAGTGCTACTGGAATCATTTGTTTACCTGCAGCTTTTAAATATGCTAATTCATGACGCATATCTATCTTTTGATTTTCATATAAATCATTTACAATCTCTGATAATCCACTATCTTTTAATACTGGTAAAGAAGCTACTTCATAAAGCATGGAAATAAAGATACCTGGAATTCCCATACCTGCACCTGCTGTATTTTTAGAACCACCCATATCACTCACTAAATGTCCAAACCAATTGTCCACACACTTAGCTACTTCAATCAAAATGGGTGTAGATGCTGCAAAATGAACAATTTTTTTCATCGATTCCGATTTTTGTTCTGAATGTGTTTCAGCAATAAAAACCAACCAATTCAAAATACCAGAAATCACAGCTGGAACTAACACTTTAAGAATGTCTTCATCATCTGTCTTAACAAATTTAAAATGCCATTCTCCATTCTTATTCACAAAACTACCAAAACGAAGAAATTGGACAAGAATCGAAGAAGCTAATCCAATTGGAGTCGGATGATGTGCCAAATCCGCCAAATGATGATTCTTTGCCGACACACCAATACCTTCACCCTTCCAAATATTATCTTGCGCCACCTTAAATTCTTTTTCTAAATCTGCAATAGCATCTTTCAAACGATCACGATCAAAGCCTCTTGCCCTTGCATATTCTTGAATAAATCGATTTACTTGCTTATGCGATAAAGCAATATCTCTTCCGGTTACTATAGTCTCTCCTATAAATACAGAATCAATAAAGCCTGCCATTATCCCACTAAATACAGACACCGCATAATCCACATTATCTGCTTTATTCGTATAACGAATCAGTTCCTTATTCACCGCTTCAAGACGAGCATTCAACACATTTAAATCTATATCATCACTTTTAGATTCTAAATTTACTTCTGCAGAAACAACCTCCTCTTCATGAATACTATCTTTTCTTACATATGTACCATTAAGAATATCCGAATACTGTTCTGTCTTTGTCCATTCAAAACATTCATACACACGCGTAGCCAATCGAGGATGACTATCTTCTTTTATAATCATTTGTTCCAAAAACTTATTTGAATCGGACTCTTCTACAAAACGTTTCAAATCTAAAGCCTGTTTCAAAAATTCCTCGCGATTCACATTTTCATATCCATGAATACGAAGTAGCATATCTATCGTTTGATTAGGTCCACCATCACATAATACAGCCGCTCTATCAGCCGATAATTCACTACAACGATACCAATATAACAATGCATTTACCAAAGTTGGCGTTACATATTTTCTTATCGAATCAATCTTCATTAAAGGACTAT
>ERZ869983.269-NODE-269-length-18008-cov-4.902571_pt1 | contig 18008 bp, 16 predicted proteins | sample MGYA00521106_ERZ869983 | MGnify/ENA primary metagenome ERZ869983 (study PRJEB32232, sample SAMN07284972) | human gut metagenome | biome: human-associated habitat; material: feces | host: Homo sapiens | place: Tanzania | collected 2014-04-05 ...
AGAGATGACTGGAAGTAAAGTCAAAGGAATGGGAAGCTGAAGGAAAAAGAAAAGGAATAGAACAAGGCATTGAAAAAGGCAGTGAGAATAATCGTAAAGAAATGTATAGAATGATGGTAGACAAAGGATTCAGTATTTCAAGTATCGCATCGATCTTCTCGGTAAGTGAAGAATCAATTAAAAAGCTATTGATGAAAGCTTAAATAATATACCAGGTTTATAATATTCATATTGGGATAGACATGATATGGACAAAATAAAAATTTACGTTATGCACCCTTTTGTGTTGGATCTTATGATAGATATGCATGAGATAGACATATAATTTGTGTAAAATTGTTGCTTGCACAAATGTAGACAAGTATGGAGAGGCTAGCTATAATAAATCTAGAAAAGAGGTACATAAGTATGTCAATTATTAAATTAAATCCTGCTTTTAAAGATTATCTTTGGGGTGGAACGAAATTAAAAGAAAAATATGGTAAAAAGACAGATATGGATCCAGTTGCAGAAAGTTGGGAATTGTCTGTACATCCAGATGGACCAAGTATTGTTGCGAGTGGTGAGTATGAAGGCTTATCTTTTCCTGAATATCTTGAGAAAAAAGGTAAGAGTGTTTTAGGAACAAAAGGAAATACTTTTGAATTCTTCCCAATACTGATTAAATTTATTGATGCGAAACAACCATTATCTATTCAGGTGCACCCTGATAATGAATATGCTTTGCGTGTTGAGCATGAATATGGCAAAACTGAAATGTGGTATATTTTAGACTGTGAGCCAGATTCATTCTTGTATTTTGGTGTAAATAAAGAAATTTCAAAAGAAGAATTTGAACGTCGTATTCAAGATAATACATTATTAGAGGTATTGAAGGCTGTTCCTGTTCACAAAGGAGATGTTTTCTTTATTAAATCGGGTACAATTCATGCGATTGGTGCGGGTATCCAGATTTGTGAAATCCAACAAAACTCAAATACAACGTATCGTGTTTACGATTTTGGCCGTGTAGGAAAAGATGGAAAACCTCGTGAATTACATATTCAAAAGGCAATTGATGTTTCAAATTTGACTCCAATCGAATCGGATTTCAAGCCTTGTGGTCCTGAAGAAAAAGTTGGAGATTGTGATACAGTACGCTTGGCATCTTGTGAATACTTTACAACTTATGAATCTACATTGAATGGTACAACAACACTTCATGTGGATGATGAGAGCTTTGGATCAATTTTATTGATTGAAGGTAGTGCTACAATTGAAAATGAAGGCACAACATTAGAAGTAAATAAGGGTGAATCAGTATTTGTTGATGCGAACAGTGGTGATGTAAAGATTACAGGAAACTGCCAATGGATTTATAGCAGGGTTTAATTCCCTGCTTATTTTTTGATTATGAAAGAATTTCAAAAAGATTTAATCAATTGGTATGCCCAAAATCATCGTCCTTTAGAATTTCGTTTAAAAAAAGATCCTTATGAAATATGGATCAGTGAGATTATGGCGCAACAAACGCGTATTGAGGCTATGCTTCCCTATTACAAGCGTTGGACAAAGGAATTACCCAATATTCATAGTGTCGCAAATTGTGATGATGAAAAGCTAACTAAGCTTTGGCAAGGACTTGGATATTATTCGCGATGTAAGAACATCAAGAAATGTGCCGTTGAATGTGTGGAAAAATATAGTGGGAAACTGCCTTATACAAAAGAAGAATTATTAAAATTACCAGGGATAGGACCTTACACTGCGGGAGCTATCGCATCTATTGCGTATGGACAAAGAGTGAGTGCGGTTGATGGAAATGTGATTCGCGTTTTTTCTAGAATTTATGATATTCATGAAGATGTTACTAAAACAAGTGTAAAGAAGAAAATAGAGAAATTAGTGGATGAAAGTCTTCCTTCAAAAGAAGATATTTCTTATTATAATCAAGCTTTGATGGAATTAGGGGCACTTGTCTGTATTCCTAAAAATCCTAGGTGTGAATTGTGTCCGATTCAAAAGTATTGTGATGCCAAAGATCCTGGAAGTCTGCCTTACAAGGCTAAGAAAAAAGCTCGAAGAATAGAATATAAGCACTTATATATATTGGTGTATAAAGATAAGATCCATGTAGTTAAAAGAGCGGATACAGGCTTGTTAGCTGGACTTTATGGTTTTGATGAAATTAAACCGGAGAAGATTATAGAAAGTATTGAATTAGAGCCTTATATACATATTTTTTCACATGTAGAGTGGCATATGGTTGCTACGTTGTGTATAGTAGATAGGGAAGATTCAAATTATAAATCAGTCAAGGAAATTGAAGAGCATATCGCTTTACCAAGTGCGTTTATGCCGTTTTTGAAACAAGTAAAGGAGTATTTATGGAAAAAGTAGAAATTGAAAGCTTTACTTTAGATCACACAAAAGTAAAAGCACCTTATGTTCGTTTGATTAGTGAGGAAAAAGGACCGAATGGAGATATCGTATCGAATTTTGACGTTCGTTTGTGTCAACCAAATCGACAAGAAATTCCAACCGGAGTTATGCATACATTAGAACATTTATTCGCATTGTATTTGCGTCCAAGAATTTCAGGGTATTTGGATTGTTCACCATTTGGATGTCGCACAGGATTTCATCTTTTAGCATGGGGAAAACACTCAAGTGAAGATGTTGCGATTGCCGTAAAAGAAGCTTTAGAACTTATCACAACAACAGAATGGGAAGATGTTCCTGGTACAGAAGAAAAGGAATGTGGAAATTATAAGGATCATTCTTTGTTTGGTGCTAAGGAATGGGCAAAAGAAATTTTAGAAAAGGGTATGAGTTCAGATCCGTTCGAAAGAAAAATAGTGTAAGAGAATGTAAAATTCTCTTTTTTTGTCGGTAAGGCCCTATTTATCGCGTCGTTTCTATGGTAAAATATAGTATAGTCTTTAAAAAGGAGAACTTATATTATGGCAGGAATTTTTGGAAAATTATTTTCAGAAGAACAACGTGAATTATCTGCATTAGAAAAAATTGCAGATAAAGTATTAAAATATGAACCAGAAATGCAGGCACTTTCAGATGATGAATTGCGTGCAAAAACAGATGAATATAGAAAAAGAATTGCGGATGGAGAAACTGTAGACGATTTACTTCCTGAGGCATTTGCGACTGCAAGAGAAGCTGCATATCGTGTTATTAACGAAAAACCTTATAAAGTTCAGATTATGGGATCTGTTGCCATGCATAAAGGTGATATTTCAGAAATGAAAACAGGTGAAGGTAAAACTTTGACTGCCACAATGTGTGTATATTTAAATGCACTTGCTGGACAAGGCGTTCATGTCATTACCGTCAACGAATATTTGGCTGGTCGTGATGCGGCTTGGATGGGTGAAATCTATCGTTTCTTAGGGTTAACAGTAGGTGTAAACACACGTGATTTAAAACCAAAAGAAAAACGTGATGCGTACGCATGTGATATTACATATACTACAAACTCTGAGCTAGGATTTGATTACTTGCGTGATAACATGGTTACAGAAGTTGAAGATCGTGTAATGCGTGGACTTCACATGGCAGTAATCGATGAAGTTGACTCTGTATTAATTGATGAGAGTCGTACACCATTGATTATTTCAGGTGGTAAAAAACAAACCGCAAATTTATATATTCAGTCAGATCGTTTTGTGAAGACTTTAGTGGCTCCAGAATATGAAACAGATAAGTTTACTCATGAAAAAACTTTGATTTCTGGAGATTATGATATTGATGAAAAAACACGTCAAATCATGTTAAGTGAAGATGGTGTTCATAAAGCAGAAAAATTCTTCAAGATCAAGAATTTATATGATATTGAACATACTCAACTTGTTCACCACATCAATCAAGCTTTAAAAGCCAACTATATTATGATGAGAGAAGTTGAATATGTTGTTAGTGATGAAAAGGAAATTGTCATTGTCGATCAGTTTACAGGTCGTATGATGCCTGGACGAGCATATTCAGATGGATTACACCAGGCTATTGAAGCAAAAGAGGGCGTTCCTATTAAAGAAGAAACATCGACTTTGGCAACAATCACATACCAGAACTTCTTCCGTCTATATGAAAAGTTAGCGGGTATGACTGGTACTGCAAAAACAGAAGAAGAAGAATTCTTATCAACTTACAACATGAAGGTTGTAGTTATTCCTACAAACCGTCCGGTAGCTCGTAAAGATTTACCAGATGAAATTTATGCACATAAAAAAGATAAATATGCTGCATTGGTACGTGAAGTAAAACGTTTATATGAAACAGGACAGCCAGTATTGGTTGGTACAATTGCGGTTGAAACAAGTGAGGTAATTTCTCAATTATTAAATAAGGAACATATTCCTCATGAAGTATTAAATGCGAAAAACCATGCTCGTGAAGCCGAAATTATCGCAAAGGCAGGTCGTCCAAAATCAGTCACAATTGCGACAAATATGGCTGGTCGTGGTACCGATATTAAATTAACAGAAGAATCACGTAAATTAGGTGGTTTAGCTGTGCTTGGTAGTGAAAGACACGAATCTCGCCGTATTGATAACCAGTTGCGTGGACGTTCTGGTCGTCAAGGGGATCCTGGATTCTCGCGTTTCTATGTATCTTTAGAAGATTCATTGATGGTTCGTTTTGGTGGCGACAAGCTTCAAAAACTATTTGAAAAAATGGGTGATGAACAAATTGAGTCTAAGGCAGTTACAAAGTCAATCACAATGGCTCAAAAACGTGTTGAAGGATATAACTTCGATATGCGTAAACAATTGTTAGACTATGATGATGTGTTGCGTCGTCAACGTGAAATTATTTATGCACAACGTAATCGTATCTTAGAAGCAGATGAAGTACATGATATGGTTCATGTTGTATTTGAAAAGACAATTGAACAAACTTTACAGGCGAATTTATCCGATCAAAAGAAACAAACAATCGATGTTGCAGGTGTTGTAAAATCAATTGAAATGATGGGTATGGCTGAAGATAAGGCAATCCGAGCTAGTGAGCTTGAAGGAAAATCTTATGAAGAAGCAAAAGAATATTGTGTAAATAAGATTTGGAATGAATATGAAGCAGAAATCAAAGATGTTAAACGTCAATTCCTTCCATTTGAAAAAACGGTTGTATTACGTAATATTGATCGTAACTGGATCAATCACATTGATATGATGGACAAATTACGTAGCGGTATTTACTTGCGTTCTTATGCTCAAAACAACCCTCTACAACAATATGTTCAAGAAGGTTTTGATATGTTTGAAGAAATGAATCAAAGAATTGATCGTGAAATTACATTCTTCTTATTGAAGGTACGTATTCATAAGGAGCACGCTGCTTAATGGAACTATATGAATTGAAACAAGGAGTGAGTACTCACCTAGAGAAATTGCATTCTTTAGGTGAGTCACTTTGACTTATCTAGTAAAAATAAGCAGATTGAAGAGTATGATAAACAAACTTTAGAACCGGATTTCTGGCAGGATCAGAAAAAAGCACAACAAGTGATTCGTGCCAAAAACGCATTAAAGGACATTGTGGATCGATATGAAGAATTAGATTTACAATTAACTTCATTAAATGAAACGGCAGATGAATTAAAGGTGGAATTTGATGAAGAATTAATGATGATTGCCGAAGAAGAATATGCGGATATGGATAAAAAGTTTGAAGATTTTGAGATTCAAGTTTTATTAAGTCATGAATATGACCAAAATAACGCGATTCTTGAAATTCACCCAGGAGCCGGTGGAACCGAGTCTTGTGACTGGGCAAGTATGCTTTATCGTATGTATACAAGATATGCAGAAAAGCACGGCTTTAAAGTAACAGTTTTAGACTATTTACCAGGGGATGAAGCTGGTATTAAAAGTGTGACTTTCCTTGTCGAAGGAGATAAGGCATATGGATATTTGAAATCTGAAAAAGGTGTACATCGTTTAGTACGTATTTCACCATTTGATTCAGGAGCTAGAAGACATACTTCTTTTGCGAGCTTAGATGTTATGCCTCAATTTAATGATGAAATTGAAATTGATATTAAACCAGAAGATTTAATTGTTGAAACAAAACGTGCTTCAGGTGCTGGAGGACAGCATATCAATAAAACAGATAGTGCGGTTCGTATGGTACATAAGCCTACAGGTATAGTAGCTACATGTCAGAATGGTCGTAGTCAGCATGAAAACAGAGAAGAATGTTTGCGTGTCTTAAAGTCTCGTTTGTATCAATTAGAAATTGAAGAACAAGAAAAGAAGATTGCCCAAATTAAAGGTGTGCAGTCAGCCAATGAATGGGGCAGCCAGATTCGAAGTTATGTCATGCATCCATATAGCTTAGTTAAAGATGTTCGTACAGGATATGAAACGAGCCAAGTACAATCTGTATTAGATGGCGATCTTGATGAATTTATCTTTGCGTATTTAAAATCACAAATTCAATAAAATCCAATCGAAAGGTTGGATTTTTTCTATATCCCTCATAAAAATGTAATTATTTCGAATTATTCCCTCATAAAAGTGTAAAATACTCTTGTTAGAGGTTAAGAATATGAATGTATATTATCATTTACCGGGCTTATTTGAATTCTATGAATTCTATAAAAAGTTTTTGCCCCTGTTAAAAAATAAACCAGAATACTTCTATGACTGGGGTAAGATTGGCTCTATTTATGGCTCGCCATCCAATTGTACATGGTCTGGTGGACGCATCAGTTATGAAGATCATGATCCAGAAAAAGTATTCGCTTTAATGAAAGAATATAATATATCGGCTCGTCTTACATTTAGTAATTCTTTGATTGAAGAAAAACATTTATCGGATATAAAATGCAATGAATTATGTCGATTGTTGAATTTAGATACAAATAATGGGATTATTATTCATTCAGACATATTGATGAAATATTTGAAAAAAATATATCCGAATCTATATTATGTGTCTTCAACCACAAAAGTATTGACGGATTTTCATGATTTTAAAAAGGAAGTAGAAAATCCAGACTTTGCGTATGTAGTCCCTGATTTTCGTTTAAATAAACAATTTGAGAAGTTAAATTCACTATCTGAAGTATATAAACAAAAGGTAGAATTTCTATGTAACGAATGCTGCTGGTATGGTTGTAAAGACCGAAGGGAATGTTATAAAACTGTTAGTAAACAAAATTTGGGCATTGATTGTACGGATCATATATGTAAAGCGCCTTATTCGAATGAAGGCTATCGCTTTTCTAGAGTGATGGAAAGTCCTGGATTTATTAGTTTAGATGACATTTTAAATATCTATGTTCCTATGGGATTTTCAAACTTTAAAATTGAAGGAAGAGACTTAGGAAGTGCCCTATTATTAGAATTTATTCTTTACTACATGGTAAAACCACAATACCAAATCCATGTTCGTGAAGAAATGTATTTAGATGCGATGCTAGACTTATTTTAGGAGGTTTACATGATAGAAAAAAGACATACGGTACGTAAATATTTAGATAAACCATTAGATGCTGATTTAGTAAGTTTATTAAATGCACGTATTGAACAAAATAATCGATTGTATGATTTGACATTTAAACTTGTTACGAACGAATCAGATGGTATTTCTAGTTTGGCTAAAATTATGTCAAATCATACAGTACAAAACTATATTATTCTTGCAGGCAAAGAATGTTCAATTTTAGATGAAAAGATAGGCTATTGTGGTGCTGACTTACTTTTGTATGCTCAAAGCCTAGGCTTAAATACATGGTGGTGTGGAGGCATGTTCAATGGTAAAAATGCCTTAAAACATCTTGATGATAAAAATGTTAGAGTGAATGGTGTGATTGCGATTGGATATGGAAAAACACAAGGTGTACCACATAAATCAAAGACGGCTGATCAAGTGAGCCATTATAAAGGAAAAGCTCCAGAATGGTTTAACGCAGGTATTCAAGCATTGCTTTTGGCTCCAAGTGCTTTAAATAGACAGCCATATATAGTAGATGGTGTAGGAAATAAAGTGAGTTTTAAAGTAAAAAGCGGACCTTTATCACAAGTGGATTTAGGCATAGGAAAATATTTCTTTGAGCTTGGTGCAGGTAAATCAAATTTTGAATGGAGTTAATATGATACATATTGAGGATGAAATCTTTTTAAAGAAGAAATTTGATTTTGAAAAATTGAAAGAATTTGGTTTTTCTTTTGAGAATAACACATATGTTTATACAGAAGATTTTATGGATTCAAATTTTAAAGCTATCATTGAAATATCGGATGTTTTAAAAGGCAAAGTCATTGATAATTTCAGTGATGAAGAATATATACCGCTACGCATCGAATCCTATGATGGAGAGTATGTCTGTAAAGTTCGTGAAGCATACAAATCCATATTAAAAAGAATTGCGGATACATGTTGTACAGATGTGTTTTTTGCGAGTGATCAGGCCAATCGCATTGCGAATTTGATTTATGAAAGGTATGGTGTAAAACCGGATTTTCCATGGAATGATGACAATGGTGTATTTCGCCATTTAGATACTCGAAAATGGTTTTCACTTATTATGTTTGTTTCAATAGATTCCCTTTTAAAAAATGGGAACAGTGCGATGGTAAATGTCATGAATTTAAAAACAGAACAACAATATGATGTAGATGGAATTTATCCTGCCTATCATATGAATCATAAATATTGGATTTCTTTGATTTTAGATGATACATTATCGGATACATTGATTATGGAACTAGTTTCAAAAAGTTACAATTTAACCAAAAAGAAAAGACGCAGATAGGTGCGTCTTTTATGCTTTTTAGCCAATTGGCTGATGGTAGAACTTACCATAGAAATGATTTGTCTTATAGGAGTTAATAATGACATTCGGAGCTACATTTAATACACAATCGATCACGTCAGCTTCTTCATAGCTTGAAATAACTGTCTTACAAATATAGAATTTCTTGTTGCTGTAAGCCCCATACGCATCAATGACACTCATACCATGTTTGAAGTTTTCTGTATAAGCCTTTGTGATAATACTTGGATTTTCTGTTGTAATTTCAACAGTAATCTGGGCATATCTATGATAGAAACGAGAAATGGTCTGTGTTGAAATAAATTGGAAGATAATTGAATATCCCGCATATACCCATCCAAAGAATAGACCGAAAATAATTAAAATAGTTGTATTAAAAATAAAAACATAATCCCATAAGCTTTTATGAATCTTATTAGAGATGTACAGGGCAATAAAGTCTGTACCACCTGTAGATCCATCCGCTTTTAAAGCGAGTGTAATACCAATTCCATATAAGAATCCACCAAATAATACGTTTAGAACTAGATCATCAAAAAAAGGAGTAAAAGAGAAAATGTTTAAAAAGAATGATACAAGTCCAAACTGTAGGCAACTTAAGAATACAAATCGTTTTGAAACGGATTTATAACATAATAATGCCGCCGGAATATTTAACATAAGAATTCCTAATGAGATAGAGAAATTGATGTTAAATAAATTGCAGATCTTATGAATCAATATCGCAACTCCGGTAAATCCACTAGACAATAAATTGCATGGATTCATAAAGACTTGAATCACGTATACTTGAATAAAAGCACTTAATACCGTCATGATAATTGAAAGTATTAAGCGTAGATTTTTATTTTTTGAAAAATGTCGAATTTCTTTTGTCATGCGAATCACCATGGATAATTATATTAGAAAAGAATTTTTATTCCTTGAAGCTTCCTTCCTTGTACTAGGAAATTTCCTAATATTAGGAAAAAATGCATGTTAATAATTAGGAAGAATCATATAAAATATAAGTATGGGGGTGTACTAAAAGTGAATAAAAGACAAGAGAAAATTGTTCTATTGTTGAATGATACAAAGGCATGGATGACAGGAAAAGAAATCTCTAAACTTATGCAAGTATCGGATCGCACAATTCGTAGTGATATCGATGCGATCAATCGATATTATGAACAGCCAATTATTGAATCCAACTTACGAAGTGGATATCATATTCGAGATGAAATCAATGTTACATTGCCTACAGCACAAAAATATATAATACCTCAAACACCTCAAGAAAGATGTGTGTATATTATACGCGTGTTATTGTTTGAGAAAAAAGAATTAAACTTGATGGACTTACAAGATCAAGTGTTTATTAGTGGGTATTCAATTGATAATGACATTAAAAGAATTAAAAAAATGCTTGAGGGTTATCATGATTTAAAACTGATTCGCTCTAAAAATCACATTCATTTAGAGGGTAGCGAAGATGAAATGCGCAAACTCTATAAAGATTTACTTACGGAAGAGACACAAGGAAATTTCTTGAACCTTAATAAGCTTTCGAGTATGTTTAAAGGCTTTGATTTATTAAAAGTCAAAGACATTATGGAAAATATTTTAAAAGAATATAATTATCGTATTCGAGAAATGGCAATTCCCATGTTGATGATACATATTGGTGTTGCGATTGAAAGGATGTTGCACCACAATTACATCAAAACAAGTCGTGGAACAGATTTGGAAAACACAAAAGAATATCAGATTGCCAAAGAATTCTTTAATCGTGTATCTAAAATTGTGCGTATTGAGATCAATGAAAATGAAGTTGAATTATTAGCCCTATTATTAATGGGTAAAAATTCAATGAATCTTCAAAATGATTTGGTTTTTGCCCACAGCAAACACGGCTACAATGTGAATGAATTGGTTACGCAAATTATCGAATCCATTAAATCAGATTATGATATTGACTTCTCAAAAGACGTAGATTTGCGTTCGGGTATCGCATTACATTTGCAGGGATTAGTTGAAAGAAAAAATAAAAATATTCATATCGATAATATGTATCTTCAAGAATTGAAGAAGAAGTATCCATTAGTTTTTGAATTGTCCATTCGTGTAGGTGAAATTTTAAATGAAGAATTAGGAATGGATATTTCTGAAAATGAGCTAGGTTTTTTGGCCCTTCATTTAGGGGCTGCCTATGAAAGAACACATAATCATCAACATTACAAAGCCATTATGATTTATCCTGTGGATCAGGCTTTTGGGGATATTTTACTAAAGAAAGTGGATTTCTTATTTAACGAACGTATGGATGTAATCCAAAGTGTGAGTTATTTTGAAGAAAAGACAATCAAAGAATTGGATCCTGATTTGATTCTAACGACATCACCACTACAACACAATTTAGATATTCCAACGGTTCAAATTTCTGTATTTATCACAACAGAAGATGAGAGTCGCATTTTCCAAACATTAAATGCGTTGGATAAAAAGAGATTTCAAAATGAATTTAAAGCTCAAATTATTGATTTGATTGAACCAGAAACTTTTCATTTGAATTTGAAAACAGAAACGCCAGAAGAAACAATTGAATTTATGTGTGATCACTTAAAAAAACTAGGGTACAGTGATGATGCGTTTAAAAAATCAGTTCTTCAAAGGGAAAAAATGGCATCCACAAGTTTTGTGTATTCCTTTGCGGTACCACACTCATTGAATGTGGCAAGTTTTCGATCTTCGATTTCTGTTGCGTTTTTAGAAAAGCCAATCAAATGGGGTGAATTTGAAGTTAAGATGGTTATGTTGTTGGCAATCAACGAAGTATATAAAGATACTTTAGTTATGTTCTTTGATTGGTTAAGCAGTATGATCAATAACGCAAATCATTTTGTGGCTTTATTAGAAAGTCAAAGCTATGAAGAATTTATATCAAAAATAATCGAATAGAAAGGTTGTACAAATATGGATAAAACACATCGTTATGGAGTAAAACTGAAGGAAAGTTCAGTAAATAGTTTTTATAGAGGCGTTGCCTATCTGATTGACTGGTATGTGGCAACAATGTTTGCCGGAATCCCTATTGTCTTAATTGGAAGCATTGTGAATCATACAACTTCCGTATCACAAGATTTATCTAAAATCCCTGCACCATATAATATCTTGGTAGCTTTGTTGGCGATTGTATTCTATTTAGGATATTTTGTGATTCTAGAATTGTATGTATATAAAGGACAAACTTTTGGTAAACGCATTATGAAATTAAAAGTTGTAAAAAATGATGAGTCTGACGTAGATTTTAAAACAATTTTAATGCGCGAAGGACTCGGAATCATGATCGTTGAAGGCTATATTGCGAATAGTTCAAGTTATTTGCGTCAATTGATTCAAATGGTTACAGGTATTCCAATTATGGATATGGCAGTGTATGTATTTGGAATTATTAGTGCTATTTCCATTTTAATGGGTATGGCAAGTCCATCAAGAAAAATGATTCATGATCGTATTGCGAATACACATATTATTAGTGTGGCAGGTACGGAAAAGTAATTTCCTAGTTGTAGGAAAACATTTAGTGAATTCATTATCAATAGCTGTGATAAAGTAAAGACAGCTAATAAAGGAGAGTGTTTTTATGGACAAGCTAGAAAAAATTTTGATGCCTATGGCCGATGTTCTAACTAAAAACCGAGTATTAATCGCAATTCGTGATGGTTTCTTAATTTCTACACCATTATTAATTGTTGGTTCAATCTTCTTGTTGATCGCAAACTTCCCAATTCCAGGATGGGATGCTGCAGTATCATCAATACTTGGTGCAGGTTGGACAGACTGGTTCAAGGCGGTATCTCGTGCATCATTTAACTGTACAGGTTTATTAACTGCATTAGGTACAGGATATGCGATGGCAAGAGAATTTAAAGCAGACAAAATTCAAGGTGCTGCCGTTGCATTAGTTTCTTATTTTATTTTAATGCCAACAATTCACACAGCTGTTAGAGATTCAGGTGAAGTTGTTGAAGATGCTGTTTTTGCAGGTTTAGATTTTGATTATATCGGACCAAACGGAATCTTCATGGCCTTGATTTGTGCGACTCTTGGAGTATGGTTGTTCGCCTTTGCATATAAAAAAGGATGGACAATTAAAATGCCTAAAGGTGTACCTCCTGCAGTTGCAGATTCATTCGCTGCATTAGTACCAAGTGCTCTAGTTATGGGAGCTGCATTCTTAGTACGTATTGGTTTCTCATTCACAGAATTTGGATACTTCCAAGACTTCGTAGTAGCCATTCTACAAACACCATTGGAAGGTTTAGGAGATACATTAGGAGCTAACGCATTATATTCATTCATGTGTACTTTCTTCTGGTTCTTTGGTATCAACGGACCAGCAGTATGTAACTCAGTATTCTTCATTGGTAACGTATTAACCGCAAAACAATTAATCGCATTCGAAGCTGGTAAAGCATTACCATATATCTTCACAAACCCATTCAGTAACTTCTTCTGTAACTTCGGTGGTGGAGGATCTACTCTATCATTAGTAATCTTGATGGTTACAGTATGTAAGTCTGAACGTATTAAACAATTAGGAAAATTATCTATCGTTCCAGGATTCTTTGGAATCAACGAACCAATTATCTTCGGTTTACCAGTTGTATTAAACCCAGTTATTGCGATTCCATTTATTTTAGTTCCAATGATGAACTTGATCCTATCATATTTCGCAACATTATGGGGTATTATTCCACGTACAACAGGTGTAAACTTACCTTGGACTACTCCAATTGGATTCTCAGGATGGTTGGCTACAGGATCTTGGAGAGCAAGTGTATGGCAAATCTTCTTGTTGGTATTAGGAATGATGATTTACTATCCATTCATTAGAACATTAGATAAAAAATATTTGGCAGAAGAAGCTGCTGCTGCAAATGAGTCAAGCGAAGAAGACGATATCTCATTTGACGATTTAGATTTAGATAATCTATAAGATTAGGAGGATAACACAATGAAAGTTATGATGATTTTTGACCAGACACAAGCTGGTTTAGGAGGAAAAGAAAGTCCTGATTTACCTATGGGCGGAAAAGCAATGGGAATTGGTTCTTGTGAAATGTTTACTCGATTCTTGGATCAGCAAGGAGGAAAAGTCATCGCTACTTTATATTGTGGAGACGGTACTTTTTTAGCCGACCCAGAACTTAACGCAAAGAAATTTGCGGCTATGGCAAAAAAATTCAATCCAGACGTAGTTATCTGTGGACCATGTTTCAACTATGCAAATTATGGTATCATGGCTGCTAAATCGGCTGAAACAATTTCAGAATTAACAAATATTCCTGCTTTTGCGATCATGTCACAAGAGTGTGAAAAGGCTATCGAAACATACAAAGATAAAGTTACAATTTTAAAAATGCCTAAAAAAGGTGGAATCGGATTGAATGAATCATTAAGCGCTATGTGTGAATACGCTAAAATGTTAGTCGACAAAAAAGATACTGCTGAATTCTTAGAAAAACATGCTTATTAATAATGACCAGCTCGATTGAGCTGGTTTTCTTTATGTTCCTAACAATAGGAAACACATTTGGAATCTAGTGAAACAAAATAGGTCTATACTGCTTTATATAAGGAGGACATAATCATGTCAGAAACATTAAAAATACTTAATACATTAACACAAACAATTTCAATTTCAGGAGATGAAAAAAATGTTGGCAAATGTATGGCACAATACTTAGAGCCATATTGTGATGAAATTGTATATGATAATTTAGGCTCTGTATTTGGCGTAAAGAAAAGTAAAAAAGAGAATGCCAAACGCGTATTAGTCATTACACACATGGATGAATCCGGATTAATGATCACAAAGATCAATGATAATGGAAGTGCTGAATTTATTGAAATCGGTAAAATCAATAAACAATATTTACCAGGAAGCCGTTTGCGTGTAAAAACAAAAACAGGTGAAGTCAATGCCTTCGTGGTTGGTACAGAAAAAATGGTCATTGACTTTGGAACATATTCAAAAGAAGAAACATTAGCACTTGGTGTATTTGTAGGAGATAGTGCCGTAGTGGATGGTCCATTTGTCAAAGTGCAAAAACAATGTATTTCAAAAGCATTAGAATCAAGAGTTGGATGTTTAATGGCTATTGAATTATTAGAAGCTGTTAAAGATAAAGAATTTGATTTTGATTTATATGTTGGAGCCTGCGTTATGGAAGAAGTAGGACAGCGAGGAGCCACAACAGCTACAGGACTTGTAAAACCAGATTTAGGTGTTGTACTTGGTTGTAAAAAAGCGAAAACATTAGATGAAAAAGATCAAAGCGTAGGAGAACTAGGGAAAGGCTTGTTAGTATCTTTCTACGATAAAGGAATGATGCCAAACCGTGGCTTATTAGATGCATTAGTACAAATCTGTAAAGAGGAAGATATCGCATATCAGCACTACTATAGTATGGATCTAAATGAAGGCGCATGGGTACACAAATTGTTTGCCGGATGTCCAACACTAAATGTATCGATTGCGATTCAAAATGCATATAGCGCAATTGAAAGCATGGATCTAAATGATTATGACTGCGCAAAAAAAGCTTTGACTGTATTTGTTGAAAATTTAAATGAAGAAAAGATTCAAGAATTTAAGGAATCAAATCGATAGGTGATACTATGGAACAAGCAATTGGTGATATTAATTTAGAAATGCTCAAAGAATTAAGTGAGGCTCATGGCATTAGTGGAAACGAAAAAGAAGTGAGTCGCACTATGAAAAAATGGATGAGTCCATATGCGGATGAAATCACATATGATAATTTAGGATCCATTATCGGACTTCAAAAAGGAGAAGAAGAACAGCCTACTTTAATGATTTGTGGACACATGGATGAAGTTGGTTTTCTAGTGCGTGAAATTGACGAACAAGGCTACATCCGTATGCTTCCGGTTGGAGGATGGTGGGGACATGTACTACCTAGTCAGACACTTGTAGTGACAACACATGAAGGTAAAAGATATCAAGGTGTTGTAGGATCAAGTGCGCCTCATGGATTGAGTAAGGAAGTCAAAGAAAAAGTTATTCGTCCATTAGATTTATTTTTAGATTTGGGTGTCGCAAACCGTGCTGAAGTAGAAGAGTTAGGAATTCAAATTGGCGATATGATTACGCCAGATACAGAATTTACAGTTATGAACAATCCAAACTATTTAATGGGAAAAGCCTGGGATGATCGTTTGTGTGCAGCTATGGTTGTAGATGTAATGCGTATTTTAAGCAAAGATAAACATAAATGCAATTTATATGGCGTTGGTACGGTACAAGAAGAAGTTGGCTTAAGAGGAGCGAGAACGGCCGCAAATATGTTACATCCAGATGTTGCGATTGCCTTAGACGTAACAACAAGTATGGATACACCAATGGATAAAGGAATCAATGGATTAGGCAAAGGCGTTGTGTTAAGTGTAATGGATGCGGGAATCATCGGTAATAAAAACTTTATCGCAAAAATGGAAGAAATCTGTAAAGATTTAGATTTAGATATCAACTATGACATGATGACATGTGGGGGTACAGATGCGGACAATATTCATAAAGCACATGATGGCGTAGTCACAATGACATTGTCCATTCCAACACGTTATATGCATTCACATCGTTTGATCATTCATCGTAAGGATTATTGGCAAACTGTATTATTAATGGCTGAATTTGCTCGTCGATTAGATAATGAATTGTTGCAGATATTGAAAGGATAAAATAATGAAAGTATTAGTTGGAAGATTTAGTTCAGAATCAAATGAACACTCTAGATCTTTGATGAGTCTTGATAAGTTTATTTTGAAATATGGAGAAGACTGTATCGACTCTATGTATTGTCGAGATATTTTTGAAGAAAATGGTATTGAATTGATTCCAAGTATTGGTGCGATTGGACATCCTCATGGACTTGTAACTTTGGATGCCTATGAATTTATTGTGGATAAATTCAAACAAAGCGTAAAAGAACACCTACACGAAATTGATGGAATCTTCTTGTTTCTTCATGGAGCTAGTAAGGTGATTGGTTTACAAGGAGGTTCAGCAGAACATGCGATTTTACGCGAAATTCGCGCTATTGTTGGACCATATATGCCTATTGCCCTAGTTATGGATCCACATGGAAATTTATCGGAAGAATTAGTTTCAAATGTAAATCTATTAAGATGTTATAGACACTCACCTCACATTGATACAAAGGAAACGTATCAATTTATGGCCAAAGACTTTATTGATTTATTGAATCACAGAGAAGATATTCATCCGATTTATTATCGTGTTCCAATTATTATTGGTGGAGAAAAAAGTGTTTCTTTTGACGAACCTATGGTGTCTATCAATAATATGTTAGAGGAAGCTGAACAAACAGGTCGTATTCGTTCTGCCTCATTCCACATTGGTTATTTAAGACATGATGGACCAAATTTAGGATGTTCTGTTGTCGTATGTCCTAAGACAAAGAAAGATACAGAATTTGCGGATATGTGGGCAAGAAAAATTCGTGAATTTGCCTATTCAAAACGTCATGAATTCCACTATCACGGAAATGTGGCTTCTTTAGAAGATGCGATTGAACAAGTTGTAAAACATAATCAAGGTACATGTTTTATTACCGATTCAGGAGATAATGTAGGATCTGGTGCTGATGGCTTTAATAATTATGTTTTAAGACAAATTATGAATTTGAAGGATTTCAATAATAAAAAATACTTAGTTTCAGGAATTGTTGATTTTAATGCCCACGCCTACTTAATGGACAAAAAAGTTGGCGACAATGTCGAATTTGATTTAGGAATGGACTATGATGAACTCTGTAAAAAAATTCATATTAAAGGTAGTGTTGTAGCCAGAGGTCTAGCTGAAGAAATGTATGTTGGCAAAGAAGATATTGGTACAGTAATCACTGTAAAAGTAGAGGATATGCCAGTATATGTCGTAGTTGAAAATGATGCCATCCAATATTATGAACCAGCTCAATATGTGACAAGTGGCTTAAATCTAGATGATTATGATGTCGTTGTTGTAAAACAGGGGTACATTTCAGCTGAATTTAATGAATATGCATCATATTGCGTAATGGCACTAACAGATGGACCTACAAATCAGGCAAGTGAAAAACTTGTATTCAGACAAATTCATAGACCGATGTATCCATATGATGATCGTGAATTAGATGAAATTTAAATAATATAAAAATCCACC
>ERZ869983.270-NODE-270-length-17990-cov-3.574611_pt1 | contig 17990 bp, 15 predicted proteins | sample MGYA00521106_ERZ869983 | MGnify/ENA primary metagenome ERZ869983 (study PRJEB32232, sample SAMN07284972) | human gut metagenome | biome: human-associated habitat; material: feces | host: Homo sapiens | place: Tanzania | collected 2014-04-05 ...
TGTAAGCTGTCCATTTTATGTGATTGGGTCGGGTCCCTTAGTAATCCGGCTGTTTCCACGCTCATGAGGGTGGGGGGGGGGGTAAACTCTCTATGTAAAAAATATATTTTTGAACAATTTAATATAGTTTCTTTTTATGCCATTACCGCAGGTGTAAGTGTAAAGAATAAATATATAACTACACAGGAGGGCGTGGTATGAAAAGAAATATTGTTTTATGGGAAATATGCAATTTTGTAGCATTTTTTTACTGTATTTTTGCTTCAGTAAATAGACAGACGGAGTATGGAGTGTTTTTACTTCCATTGGCGTATAGCATTTTGTTTGCTGTATGTTATAGAAGTAGAAGATTAATTGGTAAGACACCTGGTGTAACAGTGATTATGGGTGTTATGTTTTGCCGGTACGTTGTTTTGCCAGTAGTGCTTTGCAGTTCTGGTGAATTGTCAAAATATGCAAATGATTATAGATATATGGTGCAAGCGGTAATAATTATGCTATATGAAATGTTTGCGATATTTATGGCACTTGAAATGACTGCTACAAAAGCGTGGTATATATATACAAGACAGTATGATCAGGGTAGAAAGAATGTAATAGTAAGACCACCTTTTTTAGTAGTTCTTGTAATTTTTTGTGTTTTGGTTGGAATTTATTTAACAAATCAAAACATATTAAACGGAAATATTTTCCTTGTGAACGATGTGGCTAATGAGGTTGATGAATCAATTCAAGATGTGTCTAGCTTGGTAAAAATAGTTTGGCAATGTATAACAGCGTGGTTTTTTGTTTATGGAATTAATAGACAGAAGGATAAATATGCGGTTGATGAAAAACGAAGGCATGTAGGAATAGCTATCATTTATATGCTCTTATATGTGATCATAACATATATTGGTCAAGCGAGAATTTCAAGATGGTACACATTAGTAAGTGCAATCACAGCAATCTTTGTTTTGATTTCTTTGTTTCCAGGTGAAAAGAAAAAGATAGCTATGACAACAATTATACCAGTTGTTGCATTGATATTAATGGCATCTGCGTTGAAAACAGGACTTGGTATTCAAAGAGGAACAGGGAGCTTATATTCGTTATTTTCAAAACTTATAACGGCAACAAGTGGAGATGCGTATTTTGCAGGACCAGTTTCAGTTAATAATGCAATTGGATTGAGCAAAATTAATGGAGTAGGTCTTCATAATATAATATATGACATTTTTAATAATATGCCAATAATTAATCATCTTGTCGATACAAATAATTCAACAGTATATTTATATAATGCCCATTTAGGAAGAATTTTTTATGGTTCAAGAGGAGATCAAATTATTCCTTTAGTTGGGCAGTCTGGGATTTTCTTCAGTTGGGTATTGGCACCATTACTTAGTTGTTTTTCAGTATTTTTGATACGGGCAACGGATAAAAAGTATGTGGAAACTACAAGTTATATGAAATATATATGGGGATTTGTTGCTGTATGGTTTGGTCTTGAAACGATATTGAATATGACGATTAATTTGAGTTGGTTATATATAAGAATATTGCCAATGTTCGCTACATTTTGGTTTATTGAGAAAATAAGTCCTAAGCAAATAGAAGAATAAGAAACAGAGGTTTGTTAATGAAAGAAAAGTCAAGAACGTATAATTCAATTACAAATAGTATTTGGGGAATGCTGTCAGCTCTTATTACAGTGGTTCTAAACTTTGCTGTGCGTATTTTTATTGTGCGCGCTTTAGGAGAAGAAATTAATGGTTTGCATAATCTCTTTCAAAATACAATAAATGTTATGGCACTTATGGAAACCGGTGTTAGTTCAGCAATGGTCATTCATCTATATGAACCCGTAAAAAATAAAGATCATAATACCATAAAAAAATTAATATCTTTTTATCGACAATTATATTTAGGAATAGCATTTGCCTTTTTGGCTTTGGGATTAATTGTAGATATTTTCTTTTTAAGTAGTATTGTATCAACAACGATTGATATGAAAGCAGTGCATATTTATTTCTTATTTTTTGCCTTATCTTTTTTTGCAAATTATTTGGCTTATTATAAGAGAAGTATTTTATACGCTGAACAAAATAACCGCATTAGTATAATGTCTACAACTATTAGCCAAGTGATTTTTAGAGGAATGGCGATTGTATCTGCTGTTTTAACACATGAGTATTTATATTTTTTATTATTTCTTATCGGAGAAAAAATATGTAGCAATGCAATCTGCAATATATATGTAAATAAACAGCATCCGTATTTAAAGAAAACAAATGGAATAAAGCTGGAAAAAGAAAAGAAACAGGCAATATTTAAAACAATAAAGCCGCTTTTTGTAAATCAAACAGCACTGACGGTACAAAACTCTGCAAATAGTATTTTGATTAGTATGTTATTAGGAAATATATCTATTGTTGGATACTATGGAAATTATCAACTTGTTATTAGTACGGTACAATTATTATTTAGCCAGATGGGAAGTGCATTTACATCTAGTTTTGGTAATTTGGCGACAGAAAACGATAAAAAAAGAATGTACAGTGCGTATAGAAAAAGTTGTTTTGTTATGAATTCATTAGCATTTATTTGCTGTGCCGGATTTATTGCTTGTATTCAAGATTTTATATACATAGTTTTTGGTTCAAATTTTGTATTAAGTTTTACATGTGTGTTGATTTTAATTTTTAACATGTTGATATATCTGTTGAATATTCCAATTATTTCAGTTCAAAATGCGATGGGACTTCATGGATGTGACGCAGGGGTAATGATTATACAAGCTGTTTTAGCAATAGCGTGTGGTTATGGAGCTGGAACGATTTGGGGAATGGAAGGAATCTTATTGGGACTTACTATACCAACAGTGATTTTTACACTTATTCATAAGGGAATTGTTATAAGTAAAGTAGCATTTGAGATTACTGCATATAAGTATTTAAAAGATATGGGAAGCGACCTAGTAAAAGGAATAGTGATTATTGGAGTTGTTTCGTTTATTTGCAATTGTTTCCCGGCTTGTAATCCGATAGTGGCAATGCTTTTAAAAGGAATTGTTTCAGTAATTATTTCGGGAATTTTAATAATAGTATTTTCATTAAAAAGCGAATACCTTAGAGAAACATTAGTGATGCTAAAAGGTGTGTTGAAACATTAGAAATAAAATAAAAGGAGAATAGATAAAATGAAAAGAGTAATAACGTATGGCACATTTGATTTGTTACATTATGGACATATCAACTTATTAAAAAGAGCGAAAGCATTGGGCGATTATTTAATTGTTTGTCTTTCAACTGATGAGTTTAATTGGAATGAGAAACAGAAAAAGTGTTATTTTTCATACGAACAAAGAAAAGCATTATTAGAGGCCATTAGATATGTGGATCTTGTAATACCGGAAGAAAAATGGGAGCAAAAGAAAACAGATGTTCATGAATACCATATAGACACTTTTGTTATTGGCGATGATTGGAAGGGGAAATTTGATTTTTTAAAAGACGAAGGTTGCGAAGTGGTTTATTTACCAAGAACACCAGAAATAAGTACAACACAGATAAAAAAAGATTTGAACGATAAAAAATAATAATGAGCAAGGAGGATATAAAAAAGCGTTGTAGGAGGAGTGAATTGTTTTGACGTATAAAGAATTTATCAATGCTGCTCGAGTAAAAATTCGAGAAAGAATGAATTTATATTTAGGTCAGTATAGAAAGAAAAAATTATTGGATGAAAATGTGACAATTATTTCAAATAACTGTTGGGGAGGACATGTATATCGCTATTTAGGAATAGAATACTTATCTCCAACGATAGGATTATATTTTTTTGCAGATGATTATGTGAAATTTTGTAGAAATTTGAAATATTATATTGGTCAAGAATTACAATTCATTTCTGTTGACAAAAGTAAACATAAAGACAAATTAGTAGAACGAAATACCAAATGTCCAATTGGAGTTTTGGACGATATTGAGGTGGTTTTTTTACATTATAAATCCGAACAAGAAGCATTAGAAAAATGGAATAGAAGAAGTAAAAGAATTAATTGGAATAATATTGTGTTTAAATTTTCTGAACAAAATTGTTGCAGTATGAAGGAAATAGTAGAGTTTGATGAATTGCCTTATGATAGAAAAATTATGTTTACAACCAAGGATTATCATGCAAAGTCTCAAATTTTGTGGGGGGGGGTATGCATAAAAGGAGATATTCCTAATGATACGATATTATTTAGGGAATTTATAGATTTAATAAAATTTATTAATGGAGAAGATTGCAAGAAAAGGCAAAGATATGCTGAAAGAAAATTAAAAAAGTTGAATAAAGCTGAGGCGTAGAAGGAATACATAACAGCGAATGGAGTGATTTTTAGATTATGAAACAAGTAAATGTACAAATAAGAAATAAAACAATTTTGGTTACAGGAGCGGCAGGATTTATTGGGAGTAATCTTGTTTTGGAGCTTTTGAAGACGCAATCTCCGATAAATATTATAGGAATTGATAATCTAAATGATTATTATGATGTTTCGATTAAAGAATGGCGTTTAAAACAGATTGAAAAAGTGGCTCTGGAACACCAGGAATCTATTTGGACATTTATAAAGGGAAATATTGCAGATAGCCATGCAATAAAAGATATTTTTGAAAATTATAAACCGTCTATAGTTGTTAATTTGGCTGCACAGGCAGGAGTACGTTATTCTATCACAAATCCAGATGTTTACATAGAATCAAATTTAATTGGATTTTATAATATTTTAGAGGCGTGCAGGCATTCTTATGATAATGGTGAGAGTGGTGTAGAACATTTGGTTTATGCATCGTCCTCTTCCGTGTATGGCACGAATAAAAAGATTCCATATTCTACGGATGATAAAGTTGACAATCCAGTATCATTATATGCAGCAACAAAGAAATCAAATGAACTTATGGCTCATGCCTATTCTAAATTATATAATATTCCATCGACTGGGCTAAGATTTTTTACAGTATATGGTCCTGCTGGACGTCCAGACATGGCATACTTTGGCTTTACAGACAAGCTATTAAAGGGAGATACAATTCAGATCTTTAATTATGGAAATTGCAAACGAGATTTTACATATGTGGATGATATTGTAGAAGGAGTAAAGCGTGTTATGGAAGTAGCACCAGAGAAAAGAATTGGAGAGGACGGACTTCCGATTCCCCCTTATGCTGTCTATAATATCGGAAATAATCAGCCGGAAAATTTGCTTGATTTTGTGGATATATTGCAGCAAGAATTGATTAGAGCTAATGTTTTACCGGAAAACTATGATTTTGAAGCTCATAAAAAATTAGTTCCAATGCAACCAGGAGATGTGCCTATTACTTATGCAGATACAACTGCTTTAGAAAAAGATTTTGGATTTAAACCTGGTACAAGTCTGAGAGAGGGACTGAGAAAATTTGCAGAATGGTATAAAAATTTTTACCAAGTATAGCAAATAAATATTATTAGGAAGCGTGTGCTTTTGTAGGAGGTAATAGATTATGAAAATCGCAGTAGCGGGAACTGGGTATGTGGGATTGTCTATTGCAACACTATTATCACAAAAGAATGAGGTAATGGCAGTAGATATTATTCCGGAAAAAGTAGAAAAAATTAATAAGAGAATCAGTCCGATTCAGGATGAATACATTGAAAAGTATTTAAAAGAAAAGAAATTGAACTTAACAGCGACATTGGATGCAAAGCTTGCTTATCAGGATGCAGACTTTGTAGTGATTGCTGCACCGACAAATTATGATAGCAAGAAAAATTTTTTTGATACATCTGCAGTAGAAGCCGTTATAAAATTAGTAATTGAATATAATCCAGATGCAATTATGGTAATTAAATCTACAATTCCGGTGGGATACACAGCAAGTATTAGAGAAAAATTTCATTGCGATAACATTATTTTTAGTCCAGAGTTTTTGCGGGAGTCTAAGGCACTGTATGATAATCTGTACCCGTCACGAATTATTGTGGGAACAGATGTTGAAAATGCCAGACTTGTAAAAGCAGCGAATACATTTGCTGGATTATTACAAGAAGGTGCTATTAAAGAAAATATCGACACTTTGATTATGGGATTCACAGAAGCAGAAGCGGTAAAGTTATTTGCCAATACATATCTGGCACTTAGGGTTTCATATTTTAATGAACTTGATACTTATGCGGAAATGAAAGGGCTAAATACACAGCAGATTATTAATGGGGTATGCCTTGATCCTAGAATTGGTTTGCATTATAATAATCCGTCTTTCGGATATGGTGGGTATTGTTTGCCAAAAGATACGAAACAGCTTTTGGCTAATTATGAGGATGTCCCTCAGAATATGATGAGTGCGATTGTGGAGTCAAATAGAACTCGTAAAGATTATATTGCTGATCGTGTTCTTGAATTAACGGGAGCATATAGTGCGAATGATGCTTATGACGCAAGTAAAGAGCATGAGGTTGTGGTAGGAGTATACAGACTTACTATGAAATCAAATTCAGATAATTTCCGCCAGTCGTCTATTCAGGGAGTTATGAAGAGAATTAAGGCTAAAGGGGCATCGGTTATTATCTATGAGCCAACATTGGAAGATGGCAGCACTTTCTTTGGAAGCAAGGTTGTGAATGATCTGGATAAATTTAAAGAACAGAGCCAGGCAATTATCGCAAATAGATATGACAGTTGTTTAGATGATGTAAAAGATAAAGTGTACACAAGGGATTTGTATGGCAGAGATTAAAATATGTTATATATAGCCGAATGAATGCTCTGGCACTTGCATGTGCCAGAGTATTAGTATAATATGATTGGATTGACACGAAAAAAGGAGATCATATGAGAGCATGGTTTAAGGTAGGCGTGATTATAGTTTATGTTTTGGGATATTGCCTTTTAAGAAAAAGGATGAGGAGGGATATTGTAAAATTATTTAAAGCATATATGTTATTGATGATTTTTTTGCTTTCACTCTTGCCGGAAGCGTTCATAATGAAACATTTAGGGGTAATACCTCGAGCAGATACTCTGGTGTTATGGATGGCAGGGATAGAGGCAGTGGATGCATGGGATGAATATAAAAGAGAGAAGAATAGAAATAAAAGCAATCATGGCAGTGGTGTGAAGAAAAATGGGAAGAACAAAAAAGAAACCAGAGTATGATCAGAACAGAATAATGGAGCAGTTCCAGAATTGTATTGTAGAGGCATATACTTCTGGAATATCTGATGGATCAGGTATTTCATTAAGGCAAGTATCAGAAGAGTTTGGCATTACATTGATGAAAACACGAAAAATATTGATTACTGCAGGTGTATATCATACTGAGAACAGTGAGCAGATTAACTCAATGCGAGAGCAGGGAATGAGTATTCCGGAAATAATGAAGGCAACTGGTTTGAGCAAATCATCTGTACATTCCTATCTGCCATATACAAAAATGATCTATAATGTAGATGAACTTAGTCTTTACGCAGAGCGTTGTAGAATGTATAGGAAAAGAAAGCAAGCTGTTGAACAATTACAGATATGCAAGGGGACTTCTTTGGAATGTATGGAGAAATATCTGTGGAGTACGATTGAAATTTTTTCAGGATATTCCTTTACAACAGTAAAAGGATTGCGATTTCGGTATGGTGTAAATGGAAATGAAATACAGATTAATCGAAAGAAAAAATCTATAATGAGAAGTAGTGTGAAAGTTGCTCTAAAAGTGATATTGGAGAAGAATGGGAATATAATCGGACCGAAAAAATTAGGAGTATTCGGTGCCAGTTATTTGTATCCTATGTTCTTGAGATTTGGGTTGATTGATACAGAAAGGAAATTGAATGGACATTTACCAGATATGGACAACATATAATAAGCAATGGTCAAGATATGAAATATTGGCTTTTATGGGTGTATTGATACTGGTATGTGCAGCGATGGTAGTGTGCGTACATAGAAAGAAATTGAATATGATTCAGGCAGCAGCAGTATTGGCGTTGGTGGTGTTCCTGGGGATTGTATTTGGTTCAACTGTATTTACTAGGACGGGAACTATTCGGCAGTATGAATTAGTACCATTCTGGTCATGGAGAGATATTATTCGCTACCATGATTGGACGTTATTAAAAGAGAATTTGCTGAATTGCATATTGTTATTACCGGCAGGAGTTTTGCTTCCAGTAATCGCAAATCATAAGATAAAGTGGTATCAGGCTCTGCTAGTAGGAATATTGGTATCAGCAATAATAGAGTTCAGCCAGTTGATTTTTATGCGTGGTTTGTTTGAATGGGACGATATGATTCACAATGGACTGGGCTGTATGATTGGTTGCCTTTTTGCAAATATTTTCGTGAAAAAGAAAAATAGGGATTGACGAACATATGTTCTGATAGTATAATCATAAATGTGAAAGGAAACAGGAGGTCAGCCCTGTTCCCTGGCATGAAATCTATTGGATGAGCAACAGTAAAATACTGTTTCGGGATGGCTTGTCAAAACTCATCAGCGGTTTTCTTTCCCTTATCCGTATGAGTGATTTTATATTACTTGGAGGACTGGAGATGAGATCAGATTTGAAAAAAGATTATGCACAGAAAAATACAGAGAGAGCAGGACAAACAGAAAAAGCATTATATTTATTGAATACAATCAGTGCTATTACAGATCGGGGAAATAATGCGGAGGTCAGACGTAAAAAGGATGGCTCTTTGACTGTATATGAAGTAAAAAAGAATATCGTAACCGTTTGATAAATTGGTATTGAACGAAGGACTAATAGGAGTCAGAAACATTCGGAAAAAAGGATGTTCCTGGCTCCTTTTTTGTTATTCTGATTCAGATGCCTCTTTCGGTGCAGTAGGAGCAGTAAGGCAGTTTTTCAGGATGCAAGATAATTCACGATCATCTTCGTGAAGAATATGGTATGTTTTTTCAAGGGAAGATACGTTAGATAATTTTGCCAGTTCTTTTATTGATATAGACAGAGGAATATCTTCCTTTAATGTACCTTTCGGTAAAGCATAGTATACTTGAGCGATATTCAAATAATTTTCAAGATTTGTGCGGAAAGCCGGATCAAGATCTTCCTGCTTCAAAAGAGTGTCTACAGTTTCCTTTTTAATAATAATATGCTTTTCCTGTATTCTGAGAAGCCCCTCGATTAATGATTGGGTATCGGGATCTATCACAGGATATTGCTGCATATTACATAAACAAAAACGATGGATGGCTGGATGACGGATACGTCCGGATGAAGCTGTAGCAGCGCAACCGACAACACAGGCCAACTCTTTGTTATTGAGATTACCATGATTAAAAACCATGAACCACATATCACCATATTTACTACAAACAAGTCTGCAGAACATCTGACTGTTGGAGGAATAGATCAGCGTACCCTCATAATGTTTGGAAAAAGGAGAACCCTCAGTAGTTAAATCTCCTGAATCAATATCGAGAATTGCAGAACATTCATGCATGGAATTGAAATCGCCCAATTTAAGGACTCCATGCACTAAAGTCTGTTCAGCATGGTCTTCCGGGTAAGCTGATGTTGGCAGATAAAATACATGGTAGTTTCCTGTATAACCGTTATAAGCGGGATTGTCAATTTCATAGACAAGACGTTGCTGTCCGTTCTCTGCTGATGTCTTTGCAATTTCAATAGAATGAAATACAGCATTTAAGTTTAAATCTAAACCATCACATACTTTTAATAAAGTAGATAATGTAGTAGAAGATGGAGTTTTAAACATTTTGTCAATCGTTCGAGGCGACATTTTTCCAGACCTTTTTGCACATATCTCTGCGAGATCACGAGAGGTCATGGATTTATCGACCATAATGGCTTCAATATAGGCGACAATTTTTTGGAGGATTTCTTGATTGTTCATAGCACAGGACTCCTTTCAGAAAAAGAGAAATTAATGGTTAAGTCTATAGTATCACAAATAGAAAGGAATGAAAATAATAAATGTGCAAAAAAATGCACAAAAAAATATTCGGTATGCATTGAACTACTCTGTTAAATGATTGACACGCAAAATAATGCAATTTGCACAAAAAAAGGCACTATAACGCATTGGTTATAGTGCATATTGACAATAAATGGCAGTGATGCTATAATGTAAAAGACCTACTCCCCTGGCAAGGGAGTAGACCTAAAAACCGCTTATACAGACAAAATCGACATCAACCCTCTGGTCTGGTCCGATTGGCAGTCGGATTTTATGGGCTTGGTGTCGGCTTTATCAGTACTATTCTACGTTGTACAAGACACTGGCAAAATCTCGAATATTAATGTATCGTTACTGAGCAATAATCAATTCGAGTCCTTTAGCTTCATCTCCTGTATGCCCATTTTTCAATGGTTATAGGAAAACTTGTCAAATACAACGCTCATTAGTATATCATGCAAAGAAATTGAAGTCAAGTTTTTTTGATAAGAAACATATTAAATTTGTGTGAAAAATATGTAAAATAGATACAATTTCTAAGGCTATCATAGCTTGGAAGACAGAGAAGAATGCGAGAATACAATATGAAGAAAAAAAAGAAGAAGATAGAAACGGTGCGTCTGATAATATTCGACCAGGCTGTTATCGACGTTGTAGGTGGAACTGTTTCAAGAAGAGATATACTTGAAAATTTTATAGTAGCAAATAACGAAATGATGACGGTAGTTGGGGGAAACTCTCTGCCAGGATTGGGGAAGAATCTGGCAGCAGTAAGTTACGTGTTAAGGATAAACAGGGGAAAATCTCTCTGTAAGAATGATACGGGATAAAGCCTCAAAAGGCATAAAAACTACTTTTTTCTGGAACGGATTATGTGTATGAAATAGCCGGAATAGAAATGCAAGTCATTTCGTCCGGCTATAATTGTCTGAATTTTTAATGGTATAAGACGCACAAAATCTGTTCAGAAAGGGGTGAGTTATCTTGGAGTCGGTTGGAAAAAGGTTAAGAACACGTTTAGATATTGGAAAAGATATAGAGTGTTGTTTGAAGGACTTAAAAGTAACACATGCCGAACTTGCAGAGATGCTCAACATTTCTGAGAAAACCGTTGACAGAATGGTTGGAGGAAAGGGACCTACTACTAAATATGCTTCAGCTTTAGCAAAGGTTACTGGTAAGCCTGAATCATGGTTTAAGGAAAATATTACATGGGAGGAGTGCGGAAAAGAAGAGGTTACGTCTGTTCATTTTGAAGCTAAAAATGTGACAGAAGAAGATAAGGAATTTTTGGAAAGAGCGTTTGCATTTGTGGAAAGAATGTATAAAATTCCGGACAAGAATCTTAGAAATAAACTGATGGAAAATGCAGAAAAGAATTTTGAGGGTAGTATGGAATTAATAGAATTGATGAATGGAAAAGTAAGTTGATGACGATCATTACAGGATAATCTGGGTGGTCGTTTTTTTATGCCCAAAATTCGGACAGTTTTGTCCGTCGTTTCGGCTTAATTCGGACAGTACTGGGCTGGTTGTTTGAGGGGAGAATTGATACCATTAATACATCGAACAGAGAGGAGGCAAACAGAAATGAGTAAGGATGAGTATTTAGAGTTTATCGCACATCAGCCCTATGACGCAATGGGAGATTTTAGTTTCCTTTTGGATGAAAAGACTGATAAAGCTGAAAACACTACGGCAGAAAATGAGAACATGAACGCTGATTAATCTGCGTGCAGGGAGTGTTCCTGTATAGCTGATTGATACATAGAGCAGCAAGGAGAGGCTTCGCAAGTCGCTCGGTATAAAAAAAACCGGGCAGATCGGAGTCTTTTTTTGCTGCTTTTTTTGTCTGCTGACAGCCCGGAGCCGAAAGGCAGAAAGGCGGTTGTCATGCTGACACTTAGAAAACTGAAAGAAATGGTGGAATCTCCAAAGAAAGGCGAAAAGAAGCCAAGTTGTAGAAGTTTACGGGAGGGATGCCCGGTTGTTGCTCAGAAGATTATTCAGAACGAGGCAGGTGCGGTCACGATCACAGTTTACAAGAACGGATATGTGGTTTATCAGGCACAGAACCGGGTAACAGTATTTCCAATCGAAGATATTTCCGGTTATCGCTATTCTTCTGTGGCTGGAAATGGATATGGATGTAATCTGACGGAATCTTACTTTGAAGAGGCTGAGTGGTATCTGCGTTTTGTTCTTCGAGGAGAAGATCGCCTGAGCATCAATCTGGATAGCTGCAATCAGAAACGCTGTATTTCCTTATCTTCTGCTATGGAAGAAATGCAGCTTGGAGAGAGTGTGGCACCGGACATGGAGGAAATGATTGTTCAGCAGATGGTGACAGAAAGCATGATGGATATGCTGACGGATAAGCAGAAAGAACTTATTTATGCTCTTTATTTTGAGAAACAGACTTATCAGGAATACGCCGATATTCATGGAATCAGTTCAGCAGCAGTCAACAACATGAGAAATAAGGCAGTTGCCAAGCTGAGAGCCAGTTTAGAAGAACTCGCAGAAAGTAATGAGAAAAAGAAACTGAGAAAAAAATAAAAAAGTTTGAAAAGGGGGTTGGTAAACACCCTCTGCCGAGCTTTATAGGTGAAGGGTTAATTCTTCAGAAAGAAAAAGCCTGGACTTGTACCTTGACAATTTCATATAGATAGCAAGAGGGGATACCCGGAAACTCAGCTACGCATAATAACCAGCGGCCAGGATTCGGAGAGAACGTGAAAGAGAAACGGCTGAAAGGCACTTTTACAAGGAACGGCCTCTTGCGATTAAAAATGCTTGATCCTTATAAAACTGTTATTTCCATTTATTGGAGATGACAGCAGATACCATGTGGCGGTGCTTCGCTTAGTGCAGGTGCCGCCATATGCATGTGCTGTTATCTTTTCAGAAATGTACAGGTATCAGTAACAAAAACAGTGGGAGGTGGTTCCAATGATTGAATATTGCAGGTACAGACCTGCTGAAAAGAAAAGCGATGATAAATGAAGAAAGAGAGGATTAAGTCAAAATGAAAATGAAGTTCAAAAGATTCTTATCAGGAGTCATGGCAGTTGCGACACTGGCATCTGTAATCGTTCAGCCGGTAGCTGTTTCTGCATCGGAATTAGAACCGGAAGAAATACCGTTTGAGCAGCAGTATCCGGAATTAAAAGAGGTACAGGATTCTCTTGATCCGGATGAAATTGTGGTAGCAAATGACATTGAGATTGCTTATGGAGATGAATTTGAAGTGGAAGTTGATCTGTCAGGTATTGACGGAGTGGATGAAAGTAAAATGAAAATTTTATTCCATGAAGCAAAGAATGCGGATGGAGCTGATTTTGATACACATACACCGGATACTTACAAGGCAGTATATGCGGTAGAGCCGGTAAGCGGTCATCCGTCTTACAGAATCAGCAGAAATATCACTGTAAAAGAGCCTGAAACAGAAACGCAGTCAGAGAGTTCTTCCGAGATTGCAGTTGACGATGACAGCGGTACGGGAGATACGGAACAGAGTGAGGAAGATTCAGAGTCGCACCGGGAAATTGAGAATACCGATGATACAGAATCAGAACTGACGGTTTCGGATGTATTGGAACAGGCAGAGAGTAATGGTATCGACCTGTATGCAATGGAAGCCGGAGAAACAGTAACCTTTATGGCCTCTGCAGGAAATGCAAGAAGTTCACAGCAGGTTTCTGTTACAAGGGGAACCATGTATCGTTACGCAGATTATGGATATGGTAGTTACCTTACTTATCAGTATACTGTGAAATTTGGTAATGTATCTGCCACAGCATACTGTGTACAGCCATCCAAGCCGGGACCAGGAAGTGGAACTTACACGATCAACAAGGTAGGAGATGGAAAAGCACTTGCGAAAGTGTGTTATTACGGAACAAAAGCTTCTGGCGATGAGGGATTTTTCACAGAGGAAAACGGATATGGCAATTTAAGTGCCGGAGCCAGATTTATTCTGGTGCATCTTGCTGCTTCTTATGCAAATGGCAGTGGAGATGCTTTTTCTGGAGCAAATAGTACTGCAAAGAATCTGGCAATGAAACTTTATAATTACTGTGTTTCTCAGCCGGAAATTCCAGATGTGGCAATGTCATTTTCAGATGCAAACGTAAAAGCCTATGTGGATGGCAACAGCCAGAGGACAAAGGATATTACATTCAATGCTGATGCGTTACAGACCATTACCATGAAACTTCCGGCAGGTGTTCAGCTTCATAACCTGACAACAGGAAAAACTAGCAAAGCTGGAGAAAGTGTGGAAATCTGTGGTGGTACAAAGTTTTATCTGTCTGCACCATTAACGCAGGTAAGTGATGTGGCAGAGAGCTGGTCCGCAACCATGAAGGGAAGCATTACCAAAGATTATTCAGCCTACAAAATTTCTACAGGTTCTGGAAATCAGGATCTGGCTCTGGTATTCGGAGAAGGCGTGGATGATGAAAAATACGTGGACTTTAAAGTATCCTGGATTGAACTTGCAACTGTAGAAGTTGTGAAGAAAGATTCAGCAGCAGATGTAAACCTTGCAGGAGCAGTATTTGGTATTTACAGTGATTCAGATTGCAAAAATCTGATTACTACAATGCCGGAAACAGACAGCAATGGAAAATCTTCTGCGACGATTGTGAAAACACAGGATACCGTATATCTGAAAGAAATCACAGCACCGAAAGGGTATGTGGTAAATACAACCGCTTACAATGTGAAGCTGGTAGCAAGTAAGACCACGACAACAACGGTACCGGATAAAGAGCAGCTTGGCGAACTGACTGTATATAAAGAAGGACAGGTTCTTGCAGGGGCAGAAGTCAGCGAGAATGGTACAGCATTCCAGTATGAAAACAGACGTCAGAAAGGTGCTGTTTATAATGTATATGCAGGAGAGGATATTTTCTCTGCCTATGGTGCAAAGATTTACAGCAAAGGCGATCTTGTGAAAGAGAACCTTTCGACAGATGAAAATGGGGCATGTATCCTGAAAAACCTGCATCTTGGAACTTATGTTGTCAAAGAAATGCAGGCACCGGAGAACTTTTATAATGCCGGAGAGGAAAAGACAGTTACACTTTCCTATGCAGGACAGAGCGTGGAGGTAGTCTTTTCTGATGTGACATTCACAAATGACAGACAGAAAGCAGATGTGAGTGTTGTAAAGAAAGACAAGGATACTGAAAATCCATTATCAGGTGGTGTGTTTGCTATGTATGTAGGTAGTGACATTACTGATGCAGACGGAAATGTGGTAGTGAAGAAAGGCACACTGATTGAAAAGGCAACAACCGGAGCAGATGGAAAAGCGGCATTTAACGCAGATCTTCCGATTGGATTTTCTTATGTAGTTAAAGAGGAACAGGCACCACAGGGATATTTGAGAAATTCTAAAGATGCTTATACATTCAAGTTCTCATATACCAGTGACAGCGAGCCAAAAGTTTCATTCACTCATACATTTGTAAATGAGAGAGTCAAAGCTAAGATTTCTCTGGAAAAGAGAGATGCGGAAACAAAACAGGCAGTGGCACAGGGAGATGCAACACTGGAAAAAGCAGTTTATGGACTGTACGCCCGTAATGATATTGTTCATCCGGACGGTATTACCGGTGTGATTTATAAAGCCGGGGAGCAGGTGGCTACTCTTACAACAGATAAGAATGGACAGGCTTCTGTAGATGGCTTGTATCTTGGAGATTACTATGTGAAAGAGATCAGTCCGTCAGTGGGTTATTTGGCAGACGAAACAGAACATGATCTGGTCTGCAATTATGAAGGCGATCTGGTAGCAGAGGTTAAACGTGACTGCACTTCACTGGAGCAGGTAATGAAACAGCCGTTCCAGATCATCAAAGCAGCCAATAATGGAAAAACAGACGCTGATCTGATGAAAGGTGCCGGATTTACGGCATATCTGGAATCTTCCCTGACAAAGAAAGCAGACGGAAGCTATGATTTTGCTTCTGCGACGCCAGTTGTGATTGGGGAGAATGGTGCAACAGAAATGTTCACAGATGAAAAGGGTTATGCTTGCAGTATCGCACTTCCATATGGAACTTATATTGTGCGTGAAACTACAACACCTCACAATTATACTCCGGTAGATGATTTTACGGTGCGTATCACTGAGAATAATCCGAACCAGCCACAGACGTGGAGAGTACTTCTGGATGATGAGTTTGAAGCGAAACTGAAAATCATCAAACAGGATGATGAAACTAAGAAACCAGTATTACAGAAAAATACAGAGTTTAAGATTTATGACCTAGATCATAAGAAGTATGTGGAGCAGGTTACAACCTATCCGACAACGGTTAAGCACAAATCTTATTTTACAGATGAGCAGGGTTATTTGATTCTTCCGCAGAATCTGAAGATTGGAAATTACCGTATCGAGGAAGTGAATGCCCCGTTTGGTTACACACTGAACGAAAATTATTATGAGGTAACAGTTGATTCCAATACTGCATATCAGATGGATGGAACTTCCGGGGATGTGATCATTGAAGTAGTTTATGAGAACCATCCAGTTAAGGGAGAACTGACTATCGTGAAAAAGGGCGAAGTTCTGGACGGATTCAAGGATGATTTTACATATCAGACAGAAAATCTGGAAGGGGCAGAGTTTGCCATTTATGCTGCGGAGGATATTTATACCGCTGACTTCCAGAAAGATGACAATGGAAACCGTATTCTGGAATATGCAGCCGGAACACTGGTAAAAACTGTCACAACCGATAAAGATGGAAAAGCGGTTCTGAAGAATCTTCCACTTGGAAGTTATAAGATTGTGGAAACGTCTGCGCCAACAGGATTTGTTTTAAACAGCGAAGCACAGACAGTCACTTTTTCTTACAAAGATCAGGAAACACCTGTTATTGAGCAGACAGCTACTTTTGAGAATGAACGCCAGAAAGTAGAAATTTCAGTGGTAAAACAGGATGCTGATACAGAAAAAGCAGTTGCAGGGGCAGAGTTTGGACTTTATGCGAAGAATGACATGGAAGCTCATGGAACTGTGATTGTGAAAGCAGACACACTTCTTGGAAAAGCTGTTTCCGGCGAAGATGGAAAAGCTGTATTTACACAGGATCTGCCATTTGGAGAGTATTATATCAAAGAACTGGCAGCACCGAATGGCTATGTATCTTCTGATGAAGTTCTGGAAGTAAAAGCAGAGTACCAGGGTCAGGATATTAAGGTCGTGCAGTTATCTTCTGTATTTAAGAATCAGCCTACAAAAGTTGTGGTTTCCAAGTCTAATCTGACTACAGGAGTAGAATTATCGGGTGCTACGCTTACTGTTCTGGACAAAGATGGAAATGTAGTTGATACATGGAAATCTGTAAAAGGAGAACAGCATCTGATTGAAAGGCTTACCGTAGGGGAAACCTATACTCTCAGGGAAGAGATGGCTCCTTATGGGTACCTCAAGGCAGAAGAGATTACCTTTACGATCGAAGATACCGGGGAAATCCAGAAAGTGGAAATGAAAGATGATGTGCCGACAGGAACGATTATCATCAATAAAAATGGAGAATTTCTGGATAAGGTAACTGCACTGGACTCTGTTGGAGGATGGTTCAGTCATTTATTCCAGTATGTAACAGGCAGCTTGAAAGATGTTACTTTTGAAGTATTTGCTTTGGAGGATGTGAAATCTGCTGACGGGGAAAGTGAAGATTATTATAAAAAAGACGAGCTGGTTGCAACCATTACAACGGATGATACCGGCATTGCAAAGGTATCTGGACTTCCTCTTGGCAAATATTATGTCAAAGAAAAAGCTACAGTGGACGGTTTTGTACTGGATAATGAGGCAAGAGAGATTGACCTGACATATCGTGATCAGGATACTGCAGAAGTCACTTACTCTGCTGACTGGCAGAATAACCGCCAGAAAGCGGAAGTGGAAGTTGTGAAAAAAGAGAAAGATTCTGATCGTGTACTGGAAGGTGCGGTATTTGCCCTCTGTGCTAAGAATGACATTACAGGAGCAGACGGAAAAATAATTCTGAAAGCA
>ERZ869983.273-NODE-273-length-17837-cov-5.723142_pt1 | contig 17837 bp, 17 predicted proteins | sample MGYA00521106_ERZ869983 | MGnify/ENA primary metagenome ERZ869983 (study PRJEB32232, sample SAMN07284972) | human gut metagenome | biome: human-associated habitat; material: feces | host: Homo sapiens | place: Tanzania | collected 2014-04-05 ...
ATGGACAAACGACTAGTCCATCTTTTTTTGTTTAGAAAAAGAAAAAAGGAAGAAAACTCTTCCTAACAAACCATCCACTCTGGATAGAATTGAATTCCATTTTTAATCATACGATGAATCAAAGGCCTTCCCAAAGTCTGAAAATAATGTTCAATCGTTGTAACTTGTAAAACCAAAAGATCCGCCGTTTTACCAATTTCAATCGAGCCACGATCCGATAAACCAAATTCTTTTGCCGGTAAAGACGTCATACTTTCCAACAAATTTCTAGAACACACACGATGTGTTTGAAACAATACGTAACTTATGGGTGCCATACTATATACATAGGAGTTAGGAAGTCCAAAGCCACAACTCATCAAAAATGTTTCTGGAATTTCATTCTTTAATTCACTCAATCGATGCAATACCGGTAATTTCGACTGATTTTTTTTATAAAATACATCTTGATCCAATTTCATTCTTTGTGAATTTGGATTGTCACAAATCAAAGTTAAAATACCATTTTGACGCATCGCATATAAAGCGTTGATATCCTGTCGTAACTGATCTCCTAAGCGCACATGTGTAAAGCTTTTAAATTGACAATCAATAAATGCGGGAACGACACATTCTCCCTGTGCATCAATCACACGGGTTGCCGGATCTAACCATTTCTTATAAGAACCTGTATTAATTTCAACAATCTTATCATGATGACACACAATAAAAGCATGATGCAAGATTGTAAAATCCTTATCACATGTATATAAGTTTTCAATATTTTTAATCAGTAAAGTTGCCTTCATGATACATGTGACCTTCCTTTCAATAGATGCTATAATAATTATACAACGAGGTGATGCGAATGTCTTTATTTAATCGAAGAAAGAAACCCATAATAGTAACAATACATGGATTTGGAAGAAATCTAAGTCACGAATTTGACCCATTAGCCCGCTATTTAAAGGCTAAAAAATATGAAGTAATCCAATTTGATATGTACGATTTAAACAATCCAAACGATGCCAACTACAAAGATTGGGTACAAAGATGTGAAGCCAAATTAAGCCTTGCCATTAAAGAAAATCCCAATGTCATCCTAATTGGATTTTCCATGGGAGGCGTAATTGCCAGTTATTTAGCTAGTATTTATAAAGTACAATCTTTAATTCTATGTGCACCTGCCTTTGAATATTTGGATATCAAAAAAGTAACAGGATTATTTAAAAAATCCGATAAAGAAAAGAAAGGTCCAAGTTCAAAGCAATACCAAACCTTCACAAAAATTGTTTCTCAATATAAAGAATCTATTTCACAAATTGAATGTCCAATCCTTATGTTACATGGAACAAGCGATGAAGTCATCGCTCCATCAAGTTCAACACATGCCTACAAAAAGATTCCAGCACAAAAGAAACGTTTGATTTATATTGAGGACGCTAAACATAGAATGTTGTATGATGGAAGGATGGAACAGACTGTATTTACAATTATTGAACAAATGCTTGAAGGCAAAATATTCTAATAAAAGCTGTCAAAAAGACAGCTTTTTCATTACCTATAGTTTTTAATTAATTCTTTATAGAATTCAACCGCAAGACTTAACTTGTCTATACTGAAGTTTTCATTTTCTGAATGTACAGAAGCATATTGTTGATTATCAATATCAATTGGCACAAAACGAATCACCGCATCACAAATATAAGTAAAACGTCGTGCATCCGTTCCCGCAGGAAGAATAAATGGTACAGCAGCGGCATAGTCAAATATTTTTTTCTACTGTTTGTTTCACATACGCATAGCCCTTACTCTCTAATGAAGATGGTTTGTAGTATTCATTTTCTTCAACCACAATTTCAACATCATACTGACTCGCAATCTGTTTTAAAGATTGAATATCTTGTTCTAGATCTTTATCATTGATACAACGAAGAAAAGCCTCGCCGTAGCAGCTTCCATCTTCATCTGTTGAAAGCTTTCTAAATGTACATCCCGTACCTAACATTTCTCCAGCTGCCACATTCATCTTAGGGATGATTTGAATTAAAAGATTTGAAAACAACCAAAGATTTGAGAATACAAAACACATTGGAAAAGACATATGTGGTGCCATAGCCTCAGACATACCCTTCACTTCTGGATGTAACCTACGAATGAAAGGCTTCTTTTCATCCACTTCCGCTATAAATTTAGCCATTCGCATTGTAGGCGCTTGATGATTTGCTGCAAGACCTGCATGTCCTTGTCTGTTCTTTGCGATAAGCTTGGCAACACAGCGACCCTTTTCATGCACTGCCATCATGGCACATTTTTTATTGACACCAGCCATTGGAGGTTCAATGACAGCACCTTTCATTTCCGTTTACACCTATAATGACTTTTTTATTGGCTTCATTTGCACCTATAAAGAAAAAAAGCCTGTATTTCTACAAGCTTAATCACCAATAATTGAATAGAACTGATCATAAGAAGGTTTTAACACTTCATATACATCTGGTTGAATGCGATATTGCGTATAATCACGCAATCTTCCATCCTCTTCTTTTTCAATGACCCTTCTTTCGATCATTTTTTTATTCTTTAATAATCCGCCTTGTTTGACATCACCCTTATATTCCAAAGGTTCATTATCATTATCTAATAGTTCTTCAAACAAAGCCTTATCCTTTTTATTTAAAGATGTCATAAAATTCCATAAATCTGGAACATTCATCTTTTTCTCTTTCTTAAAAAACATAATCATCACCTATTCTTAATTCCATTAAAACTTTTCTATTTTGCAACAATGTTCTTTTGTCTTAGGATCATAAGCAATCCCCACTAACAATAAGTTATTCGTATATTCTTGAATCGATTGAGGATATACTTTTTCCTTGATTTGATCTAATGCACTTTGCACATTATGATTCCATTTTAACTCCACCAATAAGGCTGGATAATAATCTTTATATTCAGGTTTTGGAATATATACAAAATCCGCAAATCCTCTTCCTGTTGGCAATTCTCGTATTGGTTTAAAGTAATATTTTAAAGTTGATAAATACGCTATTGTCAAAACACTACTCAAACTATTTTCATTATGATATACAATATTAGAAGCATACGTATTATGAATCTTTTCCATTTGTTTAGCTACAACTTCCGTATCCATATCCCAAGTCGCTTCTAAAATGGTATCTGATTCTTTTTCAAATTGAATCAAATCATTCCATTTATCTTCTGAAACAGAATTCACAAATTCTTGTCGAATCTCTTCATTCGGAATAAATACTGTCTTATATGTTTGGTTGTATCCAAGATATCCTAAATGAACCAATGCCGTTAACACATCATCCTTATTTTTAAATGAAACCATATCATTTTGAAAAGACGTTGTCTGCATCTTCACTTCATTTCCACTTAACATTTCTAAAACAGCTTCTTTTAAACCATCAAAATTCATTTGAATCAAACTATTTATGGATTCGTAACTACTTGTCTGTGCCCAATAACTTTGAAACACACCTAGAGTAAATAAACTCACAACGGCTTTCGGATTATATACATGCTGATGATTTAAATAATATCCATCATACCATTTTTTGATTTTATTAAAATCTATACTATATCTATCACTTAATCCTTTGACTTCAGCTTCTGTAAATCCGATAAAAGAAGCCAATGGGCCTGGATTCAACATTGTATATTCATCAAAATTATTTAATGCCGATTGGGTCATTGTTCTTTTAATCGGTAAAATACCCGTTAAATACGCTAATGCGATATAGCGAGAAGGTTGTGATCCTTTAAATAATCCTTTCAAGAAATCAATATATTCTTCTTGTAGTTGTTTATTATTCGCATTATCACGAATCAATACATCCCACTCATCAATGATTACCACAAAGCGATGGCCTGTCTCATCATTGATTTTAGAAAGTGTACCAGACAAAGAAATAATTCCAGTATAATCAATATTAGAATATTCATTCTGTAATTCATGCATACAACTCTCTTTGATATAATTGACAATTTCATTTATATTTTCAACTTGATCTTTACACCACTGTACATCAATATGAATGACATCATATTGATTAAGATACTTTTCAAATGTAGAACATGAAGAAATCATATATGGCTGAAATAATTCTCTAGAATTACATCCCTTTGAATAATAAGCACAAAGCATGTCAGCAGTCATGGATTTTCCAAAGCGTCTAGGTCTTGAATTACAAATAAATTTAGCTGTGGTTGAAATCACACTATTTGTATATTCAATCAAGCCTGTTTTATCCACATAAATTTTGGAATGGACTGCTTCATTAAAATTCGCATTATTTGGATTCAGAAATATAGCCATACAAAATCCTCCCACGCCTCCATTATATCAGAAAAAGGCTGTACTATTAAAAAAAAACGAGATGTTGCTTCATCTCGCCTTACTTCACACCATGACTTTTTAAATAAGAAGGTATGATTTTTATAAAACAAATGGCAGTTACAATACTCGCATAAATATCGGCTATTGGTTGTGCATAGAAAATATTAGAAACCCCAAAAAATACGGGTAATAAGCATGTGCAACACAAATACATCATTTTACGATTTAACGATAAAAACAAAGATAGTTTTACATTCGATAATCCTGTAATTCCATCCACTAAAACGTATTGAATGGACATCATTAAAATACCTAAACAGAAGATTTTAATGGCTCTTTGCGCAATTGGCATAGTCACTACATCACTTGTAAACATAGCTACAAATACATTTGAGTAGCACATTGAAATAATAAACATGACAAGACAGAATAAAAACGCAAATGAAATAACGATTTTAAAAGCTTCTTTAATCTTCTTTAAATTTTGCGCACCAAAATGATATGCATATATTGGCTGTGTTCCTGAACTAATACCTAAAAGTGGACCTGTAATCAATAAGAAATAGCTTTGGGCTACCGTTATTGCCGATATATAGACATCGCCCATACTACCACCATACTTTTGAAGCATCATATTCATCACAATTAAAATGACAGAATCCGATGCAAGAATCAAAAAGGGTGAAAAGCCAAGTTTAACAATATGCTTCATCTTTTCTATAGATAATTCTTCTTTCTGAAGTTTGATCTTTGTTTTAAATCTTAAAAAACAAAGCACAAACATACAGGATAAAAACTGTGCTACAACCGTACCAATGGCAGCGCCGGCTACACCTATCTTTAGTGTTCGAATCAAGATAAAGTCAAAAATAATATTTGTGATGGCACCAATACATACACTTAACATCGCAACAGTGGCATAGCCTTGACCCGTTATAAAATAATTCAAACCAATTGACATAAGGGCAAAGAAAGTTCCCAATGTATAGATTGTAAGATATGTATTGGCATAAGGATATAGAGTATCACTACCACCAAACCAATAGATCAAATTGTGTTTTAAAAGAATGAATCCAAGTGTTAAACAAATAGAAAGAACAACCAACATCACAAAGCTGTTATATAGAATCTGACTGGCCCTTTTCTCATTCTTTTGTCCTAAACACATCGATAGCCAAATCGAACCACCAATACCTACTAGTGTTCCAAAACTCGATAACAACGTTACAATAGGTCCACATATTCCTACAGCTGCTAAACATACATTTCCCACTTCTTCAATCTGACCTACAAACATACGGTCAACAATGGAATATAAAATATTAACGAGCTGCGCAATCATACTCGGTATAGCTAAACCCATAACAAGCTTCAACATGGGTGTATTTTCAAAATCATTTTGTCGCATTTCACACTCGGTTCTCTTTAATATAATCTCTAGCTTCCGTTAAATCTTTGACAATACAGATTGTCTGCTTTTTTTGTACTTCTGTCGGAGCAATCAAATCCGGCACTTGAATACAATCAATTCCAGCTCGATAAGCAGCTTCCACACCGACACTTGAATCTTCTAATACAATCGCGTTTTCTGATTTTGTGTTCATTTTAGCTAAAACACTCAAATATATTTCTGGATCTGGCTTACGCTTTATGACTTCATCACCACAAAGAACATAGTCAAAACGATCAAACACGCCAATTTTCTTTAATCGTTGTTCTGTCAATGCTCTTCGTGTCGTTGTTGCGACAGCCTTTTTGATATGATGTTGTTCTAAAAAATCCAACATCTCATATAATCCTGGTTTAACAGGTACTTCTTTTTCTAAAGAAGATAATCCCATTTGTCTCCACTCATCCAATAAATCATTTTGGATATCACTCGGTAAAATGCGATCCAATAATTCTTGCTCATCTTCCAATCTTTTGCCAATCAATGAAGGAAATAAAGTATCTCCTAAATTTGGAATGCCATATTTATCTCCTGCCCTATCAAATGCATCTTTCCATACGCTTTCTGTGTCAATCATTAACCCATCTACATCAAATACGACTAACTCTAACATACATATCCTCCCCTAAAAACAAATATAGTATAGCACGAAAAGAAGCAACACTACATTGCTTCTAATATATCTATAACCCTTTTTAAATCTTTACATTGAAGATCCACATATTTCATATCTTCTTCATCAAATTGTACTTGATCTGGAATCCAAACTCTTCGCATATTTGCGTTATAAGCCGCACGAATTCCATTCTTACTATCTTCAAGTACGATACAGTTTTCAGGTTTTACTCCCATCTTTTTTGCACATGCCAAAAATAAATCGGGAGCTGGCTTTGACGCATATTCATCTTGTGATGAAAGCATCAAATCTGCTTGAAAATCAAATCCACAATTATTTACTAAACGCTTAATGTGCGTAACACTTGAACTAGAAGCAATACAGATTTTGTAGCCTTTTTCTTTTAAATAATTATGTAATTCTTCAAGTCCATATTTATTGGCTGATCCAGGAATCGCAAAGCGCTCATCATAATAGGAAGTGAACACATCATCTGCGATTTTTATCATATCCTCAAGCCATGGATATTCCTTATGGTAGATCGAATAATCAAAATGACTTGTGCCTAACATCCCTAAAAAATATTCTCTTGGAAAAGAATGACCATGTTTTTTACAAATATCTTCAAACACATCAATATAAAGTGTTTCTGTATCAAACATTAATCCATCCATATCAAAAATTACTGTATTAATCATCGCCGTCATAATTTACAAAATTCTCCGTTTTTGCAGCCGCAATAGCCTTAAATTCCTTTAATAAAGGATGTTGATAAATAGAATGTAAGTCGTTTGAAATAATAAAGCTTAATAGTTGTACAAATGGTAAATAAACAATTGGTGAAAGTTCACTTGATACAGTACCGCTCAAGCTTAAAACATGATCATCATCCACTAATCCAGGATTATTTGAAATCAAATAGGCACGCTCACTCACTTTACGTGTAGCCTTATATACTTGTTCCACACGATGACTTGCCACATCGTTTCCATCAAAGAAAATCACATTATATTTCGGTGTTAATTGTAAATTTGGACCATGAATATACTCCTCAATTTCATAACAGCAGCTAGGAATATGTATTGTTTCTCCCATTTTCAATGCACTTTCCAATGCCGTACCATAATTGGCACCTGCACCACAGCTATACACCCATGACATAGATGATAAATTCTTATAGTGTAACTGAATAAAATCTGTTGCCTTATCTACCATTTCTTCATTCAAATCTGCAGCCTTTTTCAATTCTTCTAAATATTCCACTTTACCAGAATACACAACCGCAAATAAATCTAAGAATAATGCCAATGTTGAAACGCCCTTTGTGACATAACCAACTAATTCTTCACCAACCCCATATTCGATGACAGCATCTGCATAGTCTTTTACATCACTATTCTTATTTCCAGTTAAACAAATTGCCCTATATTGTTTTTTCTTAATGATTTTTAACGCTTCAATTGCATTTGTACTTAAACCACTTTGTGTAACAACCAAAACCAAATCTGTTTCTCTAATATCATTTTCATAATATGTAAATGTGTATGGTGTAATGATTCTTACTTCTAAACCACTTACTCTTTCCACAAAGCTTCTTGCACAATAACAAGCATTATGACTTGATCCAGAAGCCACAAGCAAAATACGTTTGATTTCTTTTCCTTGTACTTCCTTCATCAATGGTTCTAGCAATGTTTCATATTGTTCAATGTTCGTTCTTAATACGCTTGGTGTTTCTTTGACATAATCCAGCATTGTTAATTTTTCCATATGTACCTCCCTAAACAACATATAAAAGGTGGAATGGTTCCACCTTTATATTTTAGTATTCTAATCTTCTGTAATAACGACGGATTTCCATTGGGTGACGAGTTTCGATTTCCATGTGAACGTCAATTCTGTTGTTTACAGCATGCATTACGTGGTGAGATAAGTGTTTACGATATTTTTCACTAATTCCCTTTAATTCGTAATCTTTTGAATCGATAATTGTGTAGTTTTCACAAATTCTTGGAATAAAGTTAGCTACACGTTCAGACAATGGACGTTGAGCATCTTCACCAATATAAATTGTTACTGGAGTTTCTTTTGTTACGATTTCAAACATACCGTGGAAGAATTCATTAGATGTGATTGATTTAGTTTTTAACCATAATTGTTCTTCCCAGTAGCACATTGCGTATGAGTAAGTAGCTCCCCATTGGTTTCCAGCACCTACAAAGTAGTGCATTTCATCATTCCAGTGTTTTTTAGCGAATTCTACTGCGAATGGTTCAGCTTTCTTTTCAACTTCTACTAAAGCTTGAGCCAAGTATTTGTCAAATTCTGCATACATATCTTCGTAGTCTTCAAATTCACCATTGTTGAACATGAAGCGGTCAGCAACCATGAAGAACTTTAATTGTTCGTTAACTGGGTAAGAGATCTTGTAGTCTCCTAAGTCTAATAAGATAGCTTCTTTAGCATCAACAAATGAGATAACTGTAGCGCCAACTTCTGCTTTGATTTTTTTAATAGCTTCAACAACTTCTTTAGTGTTTCCAGTTACAGAAGAGATAATAACAACTGTATCTTTAGTAATACGTTTGTTTCCTGTAGTTAAGTATTCAGCAGCATTTTCTGCCCAAGTTTCAATAGCACTCATCTCTTTCATGTGTACTGTAGCTTGCATAGCACTTGCCCAAGTACCACCAACACCTAACCAGCAGATGTTTGAATATCCACGTTCGCAGATTTCATCAACGATTTCGTTGATTTGAGGGCGTAGAGCCAATGCTCCATTTACGCTATCGATTTTTTCTTGTTCGTTAAATTTAATCATTTTCATGTCCTCCATCTATTTAAATTTTATTAACAACCTAAGATACCAAAGAATGAGCCAATCAATCCGATTGCGACACACAATAACAACAATGATGTTGTCTTAACATTTTTCTTTTTCAATAAATAGTAAACCAATAATGTGAATAATAATGGCATTAAACCAGGCATGATATTATTGAATACATCATTTAATGTAGTTGCTTCATCACCAGAACCAAATGCCAATGGGAAGTTGATTGAAACGTTTTCAGCTGTCATACCACCAACAACCATCAATCCTAAAACGCTTGCTGCATAAGTAAGTTTTGACATCAATCCATTTTCCTGGATCTTAGCCAAGAATCCACTACCTAATTTATAACCAGCGTTCATTAAGTAATAACGTAATCCTTGAGCAGGGATGTTGAAGATCAATAAGAATAAGATAGGTCCTAAGATATTTCCTTGATTTGCTAATGATAGACCTACACCTGTAGCGATGATACGTAATGTTCCCCAGATGAATGAGTCACCAATACCAGCTAAAGGTCCCATCAATGAAACCTTAACACTGTTGATACTTTCTGTATCGAAGTTAGGATCATTTGCGTTGCTTTCTTCCATGGCAGCACTGATACCAAGAATCAATGTTGACAATTGAGGTGTTGTATTGAAGAATTCCAAGTGACGTTGCATAGCTGCAATTTGGTCTTCTTTATTTGAATATAATTTTTTGATGACTGGCAACATACAGTAGCAGTATGCCATGTTCATCTGTCTTTCATAGTTCCAGTCCCATTCCATTCCGAATGAACGCCAGAATACTTGATTTAATTCCTTTTTTGTTAATTTATTAGAAGTCGTCATCTTCGTCTAATCCTCCTTCTGTAGCTGTTTGAGCTGAATTGCTACGTAGTTGAGTTAATACGATAGCGATGATAGCTCCAAAAATTGCGATTGCAGTTACTGGAATTCCTAAGTATACGCTTAATGCGAATCCTAAGAAGAAGAAACATGCAACATCTTTGTCCATGATCATCATCAACAATAAACCAAATCCGATTGCAGGTAATAAGCCCATTGTGATTTGTAAACCATTTGAGATCCATTCAGGAATTACATTCAATAAAGCCTGAACTGCAGGTCCACCAGCATAGTAGCCACATGCTACGATAGCACCAATAATCAAGTTAACACCGAAGAATCCACCTAAGAAGTGCATTCTTGCAACTCCTGCCATATTTCCTTCAGCTGCATATTTATCTGCTTTGTGAACAAATGGAGGTAGAATGAATACCATTCCAACGTTCTTTGCGATTAAAACCAATGAAGCAACTGGTAAACCAACAGTCAATGCTGTTTCTGGTCCAGCTCCTGTAGTAATTGTGAAAGCTGTTCCTAATACTGTTCCTGAAATCATTTCAGGTGGAATACTTGCTCCGATTGAGAAAGCTCCCATAAATGCCAACTCTAAAGTTGCACCTAATGTAACACCTGTTGGGATATCACCTAGTACAACACCTGTTAAAGCTCCCATAACCAATGGTCTTGACAACAAGCTTGTTCCGAACAAATATTCAGCATTTCCAAGCATTGCTACCAAACCAAGTAAAATTGCTTGTAGTAACATATTTCTCCTCCTATAAAACTTTTTCTACGTTTACTGGACTATCTTCTGGAACCATCTGAATTGTCACATCCACACCTGATTCACATAATCCTTTTAAAATTGTTTCTTCTGCTGGAGTAATATTCATTGCCTTTGAAATATTACGAGTTTCAGCAGTCGCCTTAGTACCACCAAGATTTAATTTTTTGATGTTGCACTCTTTACACAATCTTTCAGCATCCTTAATAGATTCAACTACAGTCAATAATTTATATTTGTCTGTAACACCACTGTTGATTGCATTTACTGCATCATCCATATTTTTAATAACTAATTTAACACCACTTGGTTTTGCCAACTTAATTGATGTTTTTCTTAAATCATCTTTCATAACTGCATCGCACGCAATTAAGATACAATCGGCTTCAACTGCATTTTTCCAAGAAAAAGCAACTTGACCATGTAACAATCTATGATCTACTCTTAATAATTTAATCATGTTATTTTCCTCCTTTTAGAAATCTTCGTCTTCTTCGCTAGACATGCCATTCATAACAGTCATTCCCTCTTTAGCTGCATTGATCAAATCTGTAGCATCCTCTAAGCTAACTTCACCACCTAGACTTTTCATCACTGCATCTAGTGCTAATCCCATGTTCATTCCTGAGAAAACCATTACATTATCCAATACCGCAAGCTTTGATAAAGCTGTATGAACACTTCCACCTTTGATATCACACAAAACTAAAATTTGTTCATCACTCTCTTTTGCTTGTTTAGAAAGCTCTTGATAAAAGTCTTCAGGATTTTGACCAGGAAGTAAGCTATATGTTTCTACGTCCTTCGCCAAGTCACCAACAATCATAGAAACAGAATCTTTCATTCCTTTTGATAGTCCTCCATGAGAAGCAAATATCACTCTACTCATTTTCTTTCTCCTTTCTGATTACGTCGCTCACTTATATACAAGCAAATATTGTGCCATAGAAAAATAATATAAAAATAAAGATGAGTTTCCCCATCTTTACTAGTTATTCTTCACATAATTATAAATATGAATCATTTCCTCTGTAGGAATATCTACACCATAGAAATCCTCTACTTGCTTAAACGCCTTCTTAACATAGTCCACAAAATCTTTATGTTCATTTAAGAAATCTAAGCTAGGATCATATTCTGCATTTCTAGATACAACCAATCTTTCAATCAAGCAACAAATGTGGACATACAATCCAAAACAAGTACGATTGCTAAAACGAACCCCGACATATTTCTGTAGAACATCAATCGCATTGGCAACCTGTTCTAATAGCTTCGTTGGATTTAATATCGTTAGTGCATTCATAATATTACTCAATGAGAAGTTATGTAGAATATTTTTATCAAATACAGACAGCTGCTCTTCATCCATATAGTCTTTGAAATATTGATTAAAATCATTAAATGTATCTTCAATAATCAAGTCTTCAAGCCCTACAAATGGAATGTCTTCCATATTGGGATCCAACGTTCCAAGTACACATAGAACGTCATATTCTTCAAATACATTATTCTTATTACCTAGTTCAATCAATTCCGAATAATTTAATGTCTTCACATCTAAATTGATTCCATCTGGAAAAGACTGTTCTAACATTGACTTCAACTTCTTAGCTGTTCCTAATCCACTTGCACATGAGCAAAGAATAACAGGTTGTTTTAGTTGGTTCTTTTCAATATGATACGCAAAATTCACATGGAAAGCATCAATTGTTTTTTGAAGCAAAGCATCCATCTCCATATTGTTACGAATGCCATTTCCAATCTCTAATGCGATTGGTGTACTGACATTATTAATTATTCCAATATTGGCATTTTCAATATGCAGACCCTTATAAATATCTTCTAAGCTTCCCATATCCACCAATAAATACAGTTCTTTTACCTTGCCAATACGATCCAAATAACGATTCAGCTTTTCAATCATTGTAGCCGTATCAATATATAGTGGCATATCTAAGGCATCAAAAATATATTGGCCTAAGAAACGATTGGCTGCATCTGCAATACTAGAAGCCGTAGAAAAGCCATGTGAAAGTACAACAGCTGCTTTTTGAGAAAGCCTAGAATCTTTTTGTACATTATATACATAGAAGATAAATGTACAAATAATAATGGAATACATATCAATTTCCAGATAAGACTTTAAATATGTACAGATTTCTAAAGATACATTAGTAGCTCTAAAGAATTCTTCCTGGAGCAACTGGTATAAATCATCACATTCTTCTTCATGCTTTAAAAACCAACTTCTTAAATCATGATACTCATGATGAATTTCATCTAAATAAGAAGCAATCGATAACGTTTCATTATTTGTGATTTTTAAGCCATATCGAGATTCAATCAAATTAAAGATATGCTGCACACCCCGATTATAATAATCTACTTGACTAGATTCTTTCTTTCTAAAAATTAAATTATCAAAATATTTCTGAACATAATTCTTCTCTTTGGCCATAAAATCCGACAAATTCATATGTTCTTCCTTGTACTGTCTGTAACAAGCTAACAAACTCTCATTTAACTGTAAGATTTCTTTTTGTCCATTATAGTATCCTTGTAAATCATCTACATAAATATATTCATCGTCATCTAAAACAGTTTTTTGATTGGCATACACTTGCTGCAACAAATCCTGAGGCAAGCTATCCAAATGAATCACTAAATCATCATTCACCTTATCGAATAAGGAATTGATACAACAAGACTGAACACTACTCTTTAATTGACCAATGTTTCCTGGCATCTTACTTTGCAACAACGCATTATATACCTTACTGCTCATTTTGATCTGACAATTCAAGCGCTTTTCTTCTTGACTAAAAATATCATGCAACAACTCAATACGCTCTTGCGTGCCTCTTTGTTCAAGACTTGGAATCGTAATAATCATAGGAATACGACGCATCAATGTTTTTAATAAAACCTTATCCGGATTTTCTGTTGTCGCAAATACAATCCGAACATTGGACTTATACCACTTTTCATTATCTCCCACACGATGATAAATACCTTGATCCATAAATAAAAATAATTTTTCCTGACACTCCGCCTTTAATTCATGCACCTCATCCAAAAATAAGACACCATTATCAGCTAGCGCAATCAATCCTTCATTGTCTTTTTCAGCACCTGTAAAGGCACCTTTGACATGTCCAAATAGATTTGCCGTTAATAATTCTGGGTTATTCGCATATTCACTACAGTTTACCTGTATAAATTGTCCATCCTTCGCAATTACACCTTGATTTCTAGCCCACTCATACGTAAGCTTCGCAATCAAAGATTTACCTGTTCCAGTAGGACCATAAAGTAACATTGGCAGACCATTAGGCGGGTATGAAATCGTAGCCTTACATTGTTTAACTGTTTGAGCCAATGAATGATTCATACCTACTAGTTTTTCGAAATCCTTCTTTTCCTGGTTTGACATCAATTCATCGATACTTGTATATGCATTATCTTTATAGGGAATTCCCTTCTCTTTTAAATAATCAACGGAAATGAAACAAAAAGGCTTAGATTCAATACGAACAAGCTTATTTTCTTTCACTAATTTATTTAAAACAACCGATATCTGTGATCGACTGATTTTTAAGTTTTCACTTATTAAGGCAACTGTTGTTTGATCAAATTCATTATTATTACAACAAGCCAAAATATATGCCAATATTTTTTCTATCATGTTACCTCCACTTTTTTAAATTATTATACCACATTATGTGCTAACATATATATATGAAACAAGACTTGATATATACACATACCTATAAACAAACATTCCATATGACAACGGGTTTAAAGTCGCATCTTGAAATATTAAGTAAAGATAGACAGACTTTATCCGACCTTTTATATACTGTCAGCCAAAATAATCCTTTTCTAGAATACACCCCTAGCCAAGATATCCAACAATATTTAGAAGCGGGTATTTCAGATAAACCAAGCCTAAAGAATGAGTTATATCTACAGCTACACACTACAAAACAAAAGCATAATGAAACCATTGCCGATTATATTATTGAATCCTTAGATAGTCATGGATTCTTTAACTATGACTTAGATATAGTTCTAAACGATTTAAAATGTACAAAAGAAGAATTTATAGATACATTAAATTTAATTCAAACCTTTGAGCCCCTTGGAGTTGCTGCCAAAAACAGTGTTGATTCTTTAATGATACAACTAAAAGAAAAAGAATATATCATCGCATATACAATATTAAAGGATTATTCAAAGGAACTTGAAGAAAAAGATTTCTATACGATTTCTAAATTCTTAGATATACCTTATGAATCTGTATTTGATGAATTAGCCCACATGCAAGAGTGCAATCCCTTTCCATGTAGTGAATATGAAACAGAAAGTACGACAAATCTCGCATTGCCTGAATTCACAATCAAAATTATTGAGGATCAATTAAAGATTATCCCTAAAGAGATGGGAAATCTATCGCTTCATTGTGAAGAAGTAAAATTATCGAAAGAGGCAAAGAAATATTTAAATGAAGCAAAATTCTATATTGATAGTTTAAACCGTAGAAATAAGACCATTCTTTTACTTGCCAATATTTTGATTACCCATCAAAAGAATTACTTTCTATTTCAAGATGATTTAAAAGAATGCACACTTAAAGAAATTGCTCAAGAATCTGGATACTCCATTTCCACAGTTTCTAGAACACTCAGTGATAAATATTATGAATTTAATAATCAAATTTATCCTGTTAAAGATCTATTTGTTTCAAAAACACATAATGGAAGCAGTAAGGACTCAATTCAAAAGGCTATTCAATTATTAATTATGGTAGAAGATAAAGAAAATCCACTACAGGATGAACAAATTGTAGAGGAATTAGAGAATATGGAGCTCTACGCATCAAGAAGAACCATATCTAAATATCGTAAGGAATTAAACATTCCAAATTCGAAACAAAGAAAAAAACAAACTACACACATGGGTTAGTATACTGCCCATGTTTTTTAGTTTTTTCACTACCATAGTAAATCGCAAATTTCGGGCATCGATGAAGACATCCTAAGCACATTTCACACTCTTCACATATCCAAACTGGATGTCCATTTTCTATTTTAATTGCATTGACAGGACATTTTCTTTTACATAACCCACAACCCACACATAGACTATGATCAACAGACAAATATTTGGTTCTTCGCTCTTTGTTGTACATATAAGCACTTGGTAATGCCGCAATCCATCTTGGCAGTTTTTTGTCAATGAAATCCCCTTTATTTTGTGCTTTGATATTTTTAATGACCAAATCTAATTGCTCATTTCCATCCTTCAACCATTTATTCACTCGGTTCTTATTCGTGAGATCAAAAACAGGAGTCCAAGTATCTGGCATAATGACACTATAATACGCATCAAAGTTTTGTAGTTTACTTGCCATAGCTTTCGACTGCCCTGTGGTTGTACCATAGCTTGCCAAAAAAAATGTATAAGCACAATTTTCGAGTTGCAATTCTTTTAAGTATTTCTCAACAATTCTAGGCAGACGCCAAAAATAAGTGGGCACCACAATACCAAATATCTTTTCATTCTTAAAATAATATTCATGTTCTTCAATACAATCCACAATGGATTTATATTGATCATCAAATTCATTTGCTATCCTTTCCGCTATATATTTTCCATTTCCCGTTGCACTAAAATATAAGATCATTTTGTATGAATCTCCTTTTCAATGGTTCCTAATAAGAAGCGAACAGAGCTTAATGCCTCCTCTTTTGACAATGGATTTTTGTCTAGAAAAGACTTTTCTAACAACATCTCAATCGTAAGAGTATAATAATCGACCATTATATCTTGTCGTATACTACAATTCTGTGTATTTGCGCACGTATTTAAAATTTTTTTAATCTGTTTTTTCAAAAAAGCACGCAAAGAAATCATACACATTCCATTCAATGTATTTCGAGAAGATATTCTATGAATCTGTTCTCTGTATCCATTAAAATATTCATATAATATAGTAAATATCTCCTGCGTATTTTTTCCTTCTGAAATATGTATGTCTTGCATAATCACAAGCCAACAATAGTCCATTAAGTCAAATATATCTTCAAAATAATTATAGAAAGTCGACCTAGGATAATTACATGCATCGCATAATTGTTGTACCGTGATTCCTTCTAAGGGGAAAGTCATCAACAATTCCATCATCTTATTTGAAAAATCATTTAAGGCGCGTGTCGCAAACCGACTTGTTTTTTGTGTCAAATCTATTTTCATTCAATCCACTCCATCCGTGTTAAATGTATCAATACATCTAAAATAATACAATCTTTAATTTTGTATCTTTGTTCATGGATGGACACATTCAATTCTATTGTCCATAATAATGAATACTCTCCATTTCTGTATTTTCTCCACGATAAATCACATACCTTCTAGTAATATTGGCATATCGATATATAGTCATTGCACATTTTTCTTCACCTACCATCTTTTATACCCTTTATACCCACTACCCATTTTATAGGGGGGTATAAAAAAGGAGACGATTAATAAATATCGCCTCTTACTAGTTTCTTTGAATATATATGGTAATACCCCATTAATAATGCTGCATTTACGATCCATGTCAATGGCCAACCTAAAAATACAGTAATTAATTCTGAACTAAATTGGGTTGCCACAAACAAATAGACTTGTCTTAAAATAACGAAACATAAAATCATCGAATACATTGGTACTTTCGATAGGCCAACACCCCTTAGTGCACCTGCCGTAATATGGGATAAAGGAAGGAAGATATAGCCTGGCGCAAAGACAGAAATCATAGTCACACCAGCTACAATTACATCTTTATCTTGTGAGAATAATCCGACTAAGAACTCTCCATTTGTATAAATCAAGAAAGCTCCTAATGCGATGATAACTTCACACATCAATAGTGTTGTATATAAACCTTTTCTTACACGCTTATAGTTTTGAGCTCCATAGTTCT
>ERZ869983.276-NODE-276-length-17770-cov-4.850449_pt1 | contig 17770 bp, 12 predicted proteins | sample MGYA00521106_ERZ869983 | MGnify/ENA primary metagenome ERZ869983 (study PRJEB32232, sample SAMN07284972) | human gut metagenome | biome: human-associated habitat; material: feces | host: Homo sapiens | place: Tanzania | collected 2014-04-05 ...
CTATGAAGCAGATCCTCAATCAATTTTTGGTGGAATCGTTGCTGTTAACTATAAAATTGATAAAGCAACTGCTGAACAAATGAATAAGATTTTCTTAGAAATCGTGGCCGCACCAGATTTTGATGATGATGCTTTAGAAATCTTAAAGAAAAAGAAAAACTTACGTATTTTAAAACTTAAAAATTTAGATGCACGTGGTGCTAAATATGATATTAAATATCTTGAAGGAAAAGTGTTAGTTCAAGAATTAAATACAAAAATGATTGACGAAATGAAAGTTGTGACAAATGTTCAACCTACAAAAGAACAACTTACAGATATGGAATTTGGTATGAAAGTTGTTAAATATGTAAAATCAAATGCGATTTGTATTGTTAAAAATGGTGTAACACTTGCTATTGGTGGAGGACAAACATCAAGAGTATGGGCTTTAGAAAATGCTATTCATAATAATCCAGATAAAGATTTCAATGGTTCAGTACTTGCTTCAGATGCTTTCTTCCCATTCAATGACTGTGTTCAAGTGGCTGCAGATGCAGGTGTTCAAGCAATTATTCAACCAGGTGGTTCAATTAGAGATCAAGATTCAATTGATTTATGTAATGAAAAAAATATCCCTATGGTATTTAGCGGATATAGACACTTTAGACACTAGGAGGCTTATATGAAAGTTCTTGTAATCGGTAGTGGTGGTCGTGAACATGCGATTGCTTATAAATTAAAACAAAGTCCAAAAGTAACTGAACTTTATGCAATACCAGGAAATCCTGGTATTGCAAGTTTAGGTACATGTGTACCTGGTTCAGTAGAAGATAATGAATTTATTGTTGATTTTATTCAAAAAAATCAAATTGATTTAACTGTCATCGGTCCAGAAGTTCCTTTATGTAATGGACTTGCTGATGATATTGAAAAAGCAGGTTATAAAGCTTTTGGCCCTCAAAAAAAGGCGGCAACTTTAGAAGGAAGCAAAGCTTTTTCTAAAGATTTTATGATTAGACATCATATTCCTACAGCAAAATATGTCGAAGTGACTGATTTTGAAAAAGCATGCAAAGAAGTAGATCATTTTGATTTTCCATTAGTTATCAAAGCAGATGGTTTAGCTGCTGGAAAAGGTGTTGTCATTGTTGAAAATAAAGAAGATGCCATTTCTACTTTAAAAGACATGATGGTTGATGGTGCTTTAGATGGTGCCGGAAGTAAAGTTGTCTTAGAAGAATTCTTGACAGGATTTGAATGTTCTTTACTTTGTTTTACTGATGGTAAAGCAATTGTACCAATGGTTTCAGCAAAAGATCATAAACAAATCTTTGATGGAAATAAAGGACCCAATACGGGTGGTATGGGAACTGTTTCCCCAAATCCATTTTTACCAGAAGGTATGGATGAAGTCTTGAAAAAAGATATTCTTGATCCATTTATGCAAGGACTTAAAGATGATCAAATGGATTATCGTGGTGTTGTTTTCATTGGTTTAATGATTGAAAATAATCAAGCAAAAGTTCTTGAATTCAATGTCCGTTTTGGTGATCCTGAAACACAATCAATCCTTCTTCGTTTAGAAAGTGATCTCTATGAAATCATGGATGCTTGTGCGACTTATACTTTAGATCAAGTTGAAGTTAAATGGTCTGATGACCATGTGGCTTGTCTTGTACTTGCAAGTGGCGGTTATCCAGGAAAATACGAAAAAGGAATTGAAATTAAAAATATTGACAAAGTAAGTGATGATATTGTTGTTTTCCATGCAGGAACAGCTTTAAAAGATGGTAAACTTGTCACAAATGGTGGACGTGTTTTAAATGTGTGTGCAAGAGGAGCAAATTTACAGGAAGTACTTGCGAAAGTCTATGAAACTGCTACAATTATTACATTCGATGGTATGTACTATCGTCATGATATTGGACTTAGATAGGAGAGAACTCTATGACAAATGTAAGAAGAATTTATGTAGAAAAAAGAAAAGAATATGCAACAGAAGCGCATGAAATTCAAACCAACCTCGTTGAACAATTAGGTTTAACAATTCATTCGCTTCGTATTGTTCATCGTTATGATGTACAAGGAATTAGTGAAGAAATCTTACAACAAGGAATTACTACAATTCTTGCTGAACCAATGGTGGATCATGTTTATGATGAAACATTTCCAATGAGTGAAAAAGAATCTGTTTTCGCAATTGAATTTTTACCAGGTCAATATGATCAACGTGCTGATTCATGCGAACAATGTTTCCAAATTCTAACAGGAACATCTTCAACAAAAGTAAGATGTGCCAAACTTATTGTAGTAGATATTGATAAAAATGAAGAAGTTTTAAATCAAATTAAACATTATTTAATCAACCCAGTTGATCAAAGAATTGCTTCTTTAGAAAAACCAGAACATTTAAATGATGAAACACCTGATATTAAACCTGTACCAACTTTAACAGGATTTAATGATTTAGATGAAACAGGATTAAATCAATTCTTAAAAGATAATGGAATGGCTATGAATCTTGATGATTTAAAAGTAACTCAAGATTACTTTAAAAATGAAGAACATAGAGATCCTACTGAAACAGAAATCAAAGTGTTAGATACATATTGGTCTGATCACTGTCGTCATACAACATTTGCGACAGTTATTACAGATATTGATATTCAAAATGGGGCTTTTAAAGAAATCTTAGAAAAAGATATTGAAAGCTATAAAACAAGCAGACATGCAGTTTATGGGGTAAATACAACAAGACCTCTTACTTTAATGGATCTTGCAACTATTTCAATGAAAGAACTTCGTAAAAAAGGATATCTTGATGATATGGAAGTTTCTGAAGAAATTAATGCATGTTCTATTGAAATCACTGTTCATACAAATCAAGGAGATGAACAATGGTTATTAATGTTTAAAAATGAAACACATAACCATCCTACAGAAATCGAACCATTTGGGGGAGCTGCTACATGTTTAGGTGGAGCTATTCGTGACCCACTTTCAGGACGTGCTTATGTTTACCAATCAATGCGTATTACTGGAGCAGGTGATCCAAGAAAAACATTGGCAGAAACAACGCCAGGTAAATTACCACAAAGAAAAATTTGTCAAGAAGCCGCTCATGGTTTTTCAAGTTATGGTAACCAAATTGGTTTAACAACAGGTTATGTTCACGAAATCTACGATGAAGGTTATATCGCTAAACGTATGGAAGTAGGAGCTGTTGTGGCTGCTGCACCAAAAGAACAAGTAAAACGTTTAGAACCACAAAATGGACAAATCGTCTTATTAATTGGTGGACGTACAGGACGTGATGGTATCGGTGGTGCTACCGGTTCTTCAAAATCACATGACGTAAAATCTATTGAAACAGCAGGTGCTGAAGTTCAAAAAGGAAATCCTGTTGAAGAAAGAAAAATTCAAAGATTATTTAGAAATAAAGCAGTCTCAGAAAAAGTTGTTAGATGTAATGACTTTGGAGCTGGTGGGGTTTGTGTTGCCGTTGGTGAACTTGCTCCAGGGCTTGATATTGATTTAGATGCTGTTTTGAAAAAATATGATGGTTTAACAGGTACAGAACTTGCTATTAGTGAATCACAAGAACGTATGGCTATTGTTGTAAATGACTATGATGTTGATTTCATTAAAGCAGAATGTGCAAAAGAAAATTTAGAAGTTGTTCAAGTGGCAACTGTTACAGATACAAATCGTTTAGTAATGAAGCACATGGGGAAAGATATTGTTAATATTTCTCGTGATTTCTTAGATGCAGCAGGAGCAAAACGTTATCAAAATATTGAAGTTGAATTACCAGACTTTGAAAGTACACCTTTTGATGAAGAAGAAAGAAATGATTTTGTTGATACAACAAAAGAAGTATTATCAAGATTATCTGTTGCTTCACAAAAAGGTCTTGTTGAAAGATTTGACTCATCTATTGGAAATGGTACAGTTTTATCGCCTTATGGTGGACGTACATACCACAGCGAAACAGAAGGTATGGCTGCTTTAATTCCTGTTTTAGGAAAAGAAACAACAACTGCTTCTTTAATGGCTTATGGTTATAATCCTAAGATTTCTAAATGGTCACCATATCATGGAGCTATGTATGCTGTTGTTGAAAGTGTTGCTAAGATCGTTGCCATGGGTGGAAACTATCATACAATTCGTTTTTCATTCCAAGAATATTTTGAAAAATTATTAGATGATCCAAAACGTTGGGGAAAACCTTTAGTTGCTTTACTTGGAGCTAATCGTGTTCAACAAGAATTAAAACTTCCATCAATTGGTGGTAAAGATTCAATGTCAGGAACATTTGAAAATATTTCAGTTCCACCAACACTTGTTTCTTTTGCCATTACAGCAAGTGATGTTCATGATGTTATGACACCAGAAGCAAAAGAAGCAGGACATATTTTAGCGGAAGTTCAAATTAAAAAAGATCAATTTAGAGTCTTTGATTTTGATCATTTACAAAAACAATACGATGCTATCCAAGATTTAATGAAACAAAAGAAAATTTATTCAGCATATACAGTTAAAGATGGTGGTGTAATCGAAGCTGTTTGTAAAATGGCTTTTGGTAATGGTTTAGGAGCTGCTTTCAATACAGATCATACACTTGCTTCTTATGTTGAAAAGAATTATGGAAACATCATTGTTGAAGTAAAATCTGAAAAAGATCTTACTGGTTTAGATTATAGAGTTGTCGCTACTTTAAATGATAGTGAAAAATTCTCTTATGGAATGGATACAATTTCTATTCAAGAAGCTTATGCAATCAATAAAGCACCATTAGAAAGTGTTTATCCAACAAGAGAAAAAGCACCTACACAAGATATTAAAGTTGCGGAATGTAAAACAAGATCAACTTTAAAAGCAAAACAATATATTGAAACACCATTAGTTGTTATTCCAGTGTTCCCAGGAACAAACTGCGAATATGATTCAAAACGTGCTTTTGAAAAAGCAGGGGCTAAGGTTGAACTTGTATTAATTAGAAATAAAACAGAAGAAATGTTAAAAACATCGATTGATGAATTGGAAAATGCCATCAAACGTGCTAATATTGTGATGCTACCAGGAGGATTCTCTGCTGGTGATGAACCTGAAGGTTCAGGTAAATTTATTGCAACAGTTTTAAGAAATCCAAGATTAAAAGCAGCAATTAGTGATTTATTAGATAATAGAGATGGTTTAATGATTGGTATTTGTAATGGATTCCAAGCACTTATTAAATTAGGATTACTTCCATATGGTGAAATTAGAGATATGTCTGAAAATGACGCTACTCTTACATTCAATACGATTGGTCGTCACTTATCTCAATTTGTAGATACACGTATTGGTTCTGTTAAATCACCATGGCTTGCTAATGTCAATGTGGGAGATGTTCATGTCATTCCTATTTCTCATGGAGAAGGACGTTTTGTTGCTCCTAAAGAAGTTATTGATGAATTATTTGCTAATGGACAAGTATTCTCTCAATACGTTGATCCTAATCGTAAAGTTACAATGCAAACACCATACAATCCTAATGGTTCAATGTATGCTATTGAAGGTATTGTTTCTCGTGATGGTCGTGTTCTTGGTAAGATGGGGCATAGTGAACGTCAAGGAGAAAACCGTTTTAAAAATGTTTATGGTGAAATGGATCAAAAATTATTTGAAGCTGGTGTAAATTATTTTAGAGGTGGTAAATAGAATGGATAAACAACAATTTGAATGTTTTACATTAAGTCCCTTAGATGGACGTTATGCAAGTATTAAAGATGCTTTAGGTGAATATTTTTCTGAATATGCTTTAGTAAAATATCGTGTTTTTGTTGAAATTCAATGGTTAAAATTTTTAATTGAAAATGTAGAAAGTGATGTTCTTTCTAAATTCAATAAAGATAATTTAGGACAAATTGAAGCTATTTCAAAAAATTTCAATTATGATTCTTTTAAAGCAATCAAAGATATTGAAGCTATTACAAGACATGATGTTAAAGCAGTAGAATATTTCATTGGAAATCAATTAAAAGATATGGGGTATGATTATTTAATCAGCTTTGTCCATATCGGATGTACTTCAGAAGATATTAATAATACATCTTATGCTTGTATGATCAAACATGGTTTAAATGATGTTTGGTTAAAGAAAGCAAAAGAATTTACTGCTGTTATTAATAAATGGGCTGTTGAACATAAAAATGATGCGATGTTAGCTCATACTCATGGTCAACCTGCCACACCAACAACAATTGGTAAGGAATTTAAAGTTTATGCTTATCGTTTTACTTCAAGCATTGAAAATATTGAAAATATTAAAATTAAAGCTAAATTTAATGGAGCAACAGGTAACTATAGTGCTATTTTAACAGCATTTCCTCAATTAGATTGGCAAACTCTTAATAAAAAATTTGTAGAAGAATATTTAGGGTTAACTTACAATCCTTTAACAACACAAATTGAAAGCCATGATTATACATGTCATATTTTAGATGGTATTCGTCATTTCAATAACGTGTTAGTGGATTTTGATGTTGATATGTGGCTATACATTTCTATGGAATATTTCAAACAAATTCCTGTAAAAGGAGAAGTAGGAAGTAGTACAATGCCTCATAAAGTCAATCCAATTCGTTTTGAAAACTCAGAAGCAAATGTTGATATGTCTAATAATATTTGTGTTGGTTTATCAAACAAATTGCCTAGATCACGTATGCAAAGAGATTTATCAGATAGTTCAAGTCAAAGAAATATTGGTTTAGCTTTTGGATATTCTTTACAAGCAATTAGTGAAACAACAAATGGTTTAGCTAAATGTGTTGTTAATAAAGATAAACTTGCAGCTGACTTAAATGAAAAATGGGAAGTTCTTGCTGAACCAATTCAAACAATGCTTAGAAAATATGGTATTTCTGATGCCTATGATCAATTAAAAGAACTTACAAGAGGTAAAAATATTTCACAAGAAGCTATCATGAAATTTGCGAAGGGATTAGATGTTTTATCGGATGAAGATCGTCAAACATTACTAGATATGACACCTGCAAGCTATATTGGATATGCTTCAGATTTATGTGATATTGATTTATAATGATTGATCGTCGTGCAATAAATATTTTATATAATGATCAAGTTGGCAAAAAGCTGGTAGAAGATTTCTATCAGCTTCTTGTTGTTTATAGTCAAAATGAAAAAATAAAACCTGTTGAAAGTTGTCTTTTAAAGTTGAATGATATTGCTAGAAAGAAGAAAACACGTCTAGTTTATTATGATAATCATAGTTTAAAGGAAGATTTGTCACAATTTATTGTAGAAGAGTATCGTCTTTCAAAAATAAAACAAAAATAGACAAATTTGACACAAAAATGAGACATAAAAGTAAAAAAAACGTGGTATACTAAAGATGCTAGAAATAGGAATTGATTTTTTAGTCATTATTTTATATAATCTTTGTAATCCATTGAGCAAGATTAAATAGTGGAAATAGTTAGAGAGAAGATGGTTGGTGAAAATCTTTGTATGGAAGCTATGGGACACTTGTGAGGAATTACTTGAAAAGAGTAATCGTTAATCGCGTTAAGATGAAAGTGCGTATGAAAATACGAATTAAGGTGGTACCGCGTTGAAACGTCCTTAGAGGGGCGTTTTTATATTTTTAAGGAGGAAAAATAATGGGATATAGTGCACCAAGAGGTACGGTAGATATTTTACCTGGACAAAGTGAAAAATGGATTAAATTAGAACAATTGTTAAGAACAATTGCTGCTAATTATAATGTTAAAGAAATGAGAACACCAATTTTCGAACATGCTGAATTATTTAACAGAGCTGTAGGGGATACAAGTGATGTCGTTTCTAAAGAAATGTATACTTTCCAAGATAAAAAAGGAAGATATATTTCCCTCAGACCAGAAGGAACTTCAGGTATTGCAAGAGCTTATGTAGAAAATAAAATGTATGGTTTACCAGAAAAACTACAAAAAGTTTATTATATGGGACCAATGTTTAGATATGAAAGACCACAAAATGGTCGACAAAGACAATTCCACCAATTTGGGGTAGAAATGTTAGGTGTTGAATCACCTTATGTAGATGTTGAATGTATGCTTATGGCTGTGACTGTTGTTGAAGCATTAGGACTTCAAAATGTCACACTTCATATCAACTCATTAGGAGATGATGCCTCAAGAGATGCTTATCGTGAAGCTTTAAAAGATCATTTTAGAAGTCATTTAGATGAATTATGTGGAGATTGTAAAGCACGTTTTGAAAAGAACCCGTTACGTATTTTAGATTGTAAAGTGGATGCGAAACATCCAGCTATGAAAACAGCACCAAAAACAATTGATTATTTAAGTGAAAGTGCTAAAAATCATTTTGATAAAGTATGTTCTTTATTAGACGATTTAGAAATTGATTATGTTATCGATACAAACTTAGTAAGAGGATTAGATTATTATTCTCATACTGTTTTTGAAATTATTTCTGATGATCCAAAATTAGGTGCGGGAGCTACTGTTGGTGGTGGCGGACGCTACAATGGTTTAATTGAAGAAATTGGTGGACCAGCAACACCAGGCGTTGGTTTTGCCTTTGGTATGGAAAGACTTCTTCTTGCTTTAGATGATGAAGAAGATGAAGACGAAGATGGTTTAGATTGTTATATTATGCCTTTAGGCGAAGAAGCAAAAGATCTTGCTATGCAAATTATTGCGATGTTAAGAGCAAATGGCTTTACATGTGAAATGGATCATGTATCTCGTGGCTTAAAAGGACAATTTAAATCAGCAGATCGTTTTAATGCACATTTCTCTATTATTTTAGGGGAAGAAGAAGTAAAAAATGAAGTGGTTAATATTAAATGTAATCATGATAAAGAACAAGTTGTAGTACCATTAGAAAATATTTTGGCACATATTGAAAATCATTTAAGTGGGGGACATGAACATGAATAGAACACATAATAACGGTGAACTTCGTTTAGAAAATGTTGGACAAACAGTTGAACTAAAAGGATGGGTTGCTAAAAAGAGAAATTTAGGAGCTCTTGTATTTATTGATTTAAGAGACCGTTATGGAATTACACAAATCATTATCAATGAAGAAATGGAAAACATTTCAAAAGATATTAAAAATGAATATATTTTATATGTTAAAGGAACTGTTGTAGAACGTTCTAGCAAAAATCCAAATATGCCTACAGGGGATATTGAAGTCGATGCATCAGAAATCAAAATCATCAATACAGCCAATACGACACCAATTATTGTTGCAGATGATACAGATGCTTTAGAAGAAACAAGAATGCAATATCGTTATCTTGATTTAAGAAGACCTGTTATGCAAAATAAAATTCTAACAAGACATAAAATTACAAGAAGTATTAGAGAATATTTAGATACTCATGATTTTGTGGATATTGAAACACCTTATTTAAATCGATCAACTCCTGAAGGAGCAAGAGATTTCTTAGTACCTTCACGTGTACATCATGGTGATTTCTATGCTTTACCACAATCACCTCAATTATTTAAACAATTATTGATGGTTGCTGGTTTTGAAAAATATTACCAAATTGCTCGTTGTTTCAGAGATGAAGATTTAAGAGCAGATCGCCAACCAGAATTTACTCAAGTTGATGTTGAAATGTCATTTATGACAACAGATGAAATCATTGAAGTTGGTGAAAATATGGTGGCTAAAGTTATTAAAGATGTAAAAGGTGTTGATGTTAAGTTACCACTTCCACGTATGACGTGGCATGAAGCTATGGAAACATATGGTATTGATAAACCAGATATCCGTTTTGATATGAAACTTGTTAACTTAAATGAAGTTGTTAAAGATGTTGATTTTATGGTATTTAAATCAGCTTTAGAAAATAATGGATATGTTAAAGGTATTAATGTTAAAAATCATGCAAGTGATTATTCAAGAAAGAAAATTGATCAATTAACTGAACTTGCAAAAACTTATAAAGCAAAAGGTCTTGCTTGGTTAAAAGTTAACAATGGTGTAGGTGAAGGACCAATTGCTAAATTCTTTAGTGAAGAACAAATGCAAAGATTAATTAAAGCAATGAATGGTGAAGATAACGACTTATTATTATTTGTATCGGATACAAAATATATGGTTGTTTGTGATGCTTTAGCTGCTTTACGTAATCATTTAGGAAAAGAATTAAAATTATATGATCCAAAAGAACTAGGATTATTATGGGTTGTTGATTTCCCAATGTTTGAATATGATGATGAAACTCAAAGATATTATGCAATGCACCATCCATTTACAAGACCTAAAGAATCTGATTTAGATAAAATTGATACAGATCCAGCAAATTGTCTTGCTGATGCTTATGATATTGTCTTAAATGGCTTTGAACTTGGTGGAGGTTCTCAACGTATTTACGAACAAGATTTACAACAAAGAGCTTTCAAAGCTTTAAGTTTAACAGATGAACAAGTAAGAAATAAATTTGGTTGGTTTGTTGATGCATTAAAATATGGGACACCACCACATGGAGGATTTGCTTTAGGATTGGATCGTCTTGCCATGTTACTTACTGAAAGTGATTCTATTAGAGACGTTATTGCCTTCCCTAAAAATGCCAGTGCAACATGTCCAATGTCTAAAGCACCAAACAGTGTAGAAGAAGATCAATTAAAAGAATTAGGTATTGGAGTTTTAAAAGATGAATAACGATCGTATACAAGAAATACTTGATTTAATGGAAGAAGCAAGATTGGATTACTTTTTAATAAGTGATCCTCAATCAATTGCTTATTGTACAGGATACTATAATGATCCGCATGAAAGAATGTTTGTTTTTATGGTTTCAAAACATGGGAATCATACCTTGTTCATGAATGATTTATTCTATTTGGAACATGATTTAGATGTTAACATTGTTTGGCATAAAGATGGACAAGATGCTATTCAAACAATTGTTGATGAAATGCATTTTCCAGGAAGAATTGGAATTGATAAAAATTGGGCCTCACATTTCTTGTTAGATCTTATGAAAAAACTCCCAGATGCAAAATATATCAATGCTTCACCATGTGTTGATCTCGTTCGCATGAAAAAAGATTTACAAGAACAAGTTTTAATGATTGAATCAAGTAAAATCAATGATGCTGTCATGGAAGAAATTATTCCTTTCATTCAAGAAGGTGTCAGTGAAAAACAACTTGCTAAAAAATTAGATGAATTATTCTTTAATCATCATTCTACTTGTTATGGAGCAATTGTTGCTTTTGGTAAAAACGCCGCTGATCCACATCATGAAAACGATGATACTCTTTTAAGAAAAGGAAATTGTGTTTTGATTGACATGGGATGTGTTTATAAAGGTTATTGTTCTGATATGACACGAACATTTTTCTATGGTGGAATTCGTGAAGATGAAATGAAAGTTTATGAAATTGTTAAAAAAGCCAATGAAGCTGCAGAAGCAATGATTAAACCAGGTGTAAAATTATCAGATATTGATAAATGTGCTAGAAAAGTCATTAGTGATGAAGGTTATGGACAATATTTTACTCATCGTTTAGGTCATTTTATTGGACGTGATGTACATGAATATGGTGATGTTTCTTCAGTAAATGATATGGAAGTTGAAGAAGGTATGATTTTTTCAATTGAACCAGGTGTTTATTTAGAAGGTGATTTTGGTGTACGTGTTGAAGATTTAGTAATGGTGACTCAAGATGGTTGTCAGGTATTAAATTCTTTTACAAAAGATATATATATTATTTAAACGAGCGAAAGCTCGTTTTTTTGTATAATTAAAAAAATGTTGTTTAAACTTATAAAGAAAAAAGAATGTTTTGGACACTTTAAACTGACAAATTTAGTCAAGACAAAATTATATAATAAAAATACATTAAGAAAGGATGAACGATATGGAAGTAAAAAGAGGAGACTTATTTTATGCTGATTTAAGTGTAGGTGTAGGAAGTGAACAATCTGGAATACGTCCTGTTGTTGTGATTCAAAATGATAGTGGAAATCGTTTTAGTACAACAATTATTATTTCACCTTTAACATCATCAAGAAAGAAAAATATTCCAACGCATACATTTATTAAATCACGTGATGATTTAAAAGAAAATTCAATTGCTTTATTAGAACAAATGAGGACAATTGACAAATCTAGACTTATTAGAAAAATAGGAGAATTGACCCCTTTAGAAATGGAACGCATTAATAAATGCATTCGTATTAGTCTAGGTGTTTAGATTACATAAACCTTTCAAACGAGCAAAGCTCGTTTTTTTTAAAAAATATTCTCTTAACAAAGAAAAAGAAATCAATTTGTGATAGAATAGTTACCGAGGTGACAATTATGTATTATTTTATAGGAATTAAAGGGTCAGGAATGGCTCCACTAGCAACAATTTTATATGAATTAGGGAACGAAGTTGCTGGAAGTGATATTGATAAATATATATTTATTGAAGATGAATTGAGAAAAAGAAATATTCCAATCTACTCATTCAATAAAGATAATATAAAGGATGGTTATCATGTAATTATTGGTAATGCTTTTGATGAATCTAATGAAGAAGTTAAAGCGGCTTTAGAAAACCCAAATGTTGAATGTACAAGATATTATGATTTCTTAGCTGACTTTATGGAACATTATGTTTCTATTGCTGTTGCGGGAACACATGGAAAAACAACAACAACAGGTATGGCTTATCATTTATTTGAAGATTTTGATAAAACATCGGTTTTAATTGGTGATGGTACAGGACATGGACAAGTTGGAAGTAAATATTTTATTTCGGAAACATGTGAGTTCCAAGACCATTTCTTACATTATCATCCAGATTATGCTATTATTAATAACATCGAATTAGATCATGTTGATTATTTTGGTAATCTAGAAAGATATATTCAATCATTTGAACAATTCGCAAAACAAGTTAAGAAAACTGTTATTGTTTGGGGTGATGACCCAAATATCAAAAAAATACATTTTGAAAAGCGTGTTTTAAGATTTGGTTTAGGTGAAAACAATGATGTTCGTGCAGTCAACGTCTTAGAAACACCACAAGGTTTATCTTTTGATGTTTATATTCATCAAGAATTATTTGGACATTTTAACATACCATTATTTGGAATGCATATGTTATATAATTCATTAGCTATTATTACTCTTGGTTATTTAGAAGATATGTCTTATGACTATATTTTAAGTAAACTTCAAACATTCAAAGGAACAAAACGTCGTTATACTGTAAAAACTCAAGGAAACAATGTTTTTGTTGACGATTATGCACATCATCCAACTGCAATCAGATATGTTATTGAAGCAACAAGAGTGAGATATCCAGGTAAGAAAATCGTTGCCATTTTCCAACCAGATCGTTTTTCAAGGGGAGCGCGTTTTGCTAAAGAATTTGCTCAAGAAATGGATAAAGCGGATTACCCATATTTCTGTCCATTCCCAGAAAATGCAAAACATGAAGACGGTATTGATATTGATATCTATGATATTTCAAAAAATAGTGCACGTGCTAAAGTCATTACTGAAGATGAAGCAGGTGTTAAAGAATTAATGCAATATGATAACTGTGTGTTCTTATTTATGAGTAGTAAAGATATTTATAAATTTGAAGAAATGTTGATTGAAGCCAAAAAATCTATATAAAAAGAGTAAATTGTGGTACAATTATTGAAGAAAGTAGAGGGATATTTATGACAACAATGGACATTTGTTACTGTGTTTTAATTTTAGCAGGTGCATTTTGTTTAGTTGCCTTAGGAGTATTGTTTATTCGTACATCAACGGCAATTAAACAAACAGGGGATACTGTTGAAATGGCACAAGATACATTGAAAAGAGTTGACAAAGTTTTAGATGATGTCAATTACAAATTAGACTTATTAAATGCGCCTGTAGAAACAGTTGCAAAGTTCTTTGATCCTCAAAGACCAAAGTTTAATCCATTGAAAATGATGATGAGCTTTATTAAGAAAAAATAGAAAGGTGAGATAATATGAAATTAGGAAGATTTTTAACAACTTTAGGAATTGGTGCTCTTGCAGGTATGTTACTAGCGCCAAAAAAAGGAAGTGAATTAAGAGAAGAACTTAAAGATAAGGGAAAAGAAACTCTTGACAGTGCTAAAGAAATGACGATGGAAGACTATCAAAAATTAATTAGTGAAACAATTGATAGTATTAAAAAAACAGTTGATGAATTTGATGTTGATGACTTTAAAGAAAGTTCTTTAGCGAAATTAAATGAATTAAAAGATAAATTTGATGATGTTGTAACTAAATTACAAGACAGCGACCAATATTCTAAGTTAAAAGATCAAGTTGATAATTTAATTGTCCAAGTAAATGATAAAATTAATGATGTTAAAGAAAAAATGAGCGAACAAGAATTTGATGATTTTTCTGATTTAGAAGACGAAATTAATGACATTGAAGATGATTTAAATGTCATTATCGATGATTTAAAAGACTAATGAAAAAAGCAACGATTTATGATGTTGCAAGAGAAGCAGGTGTTTCTCTTGCAACTGTATCTCGTGTTATTAATGGATCATCAGTTGTTCGTGAAAAAACTAAAGAAAAGGTTATGAAGGTCATTGATGAACTAAACTTCAAACCTAATCAAATTGCTCGTGGTCTTGCAACAAATAAAACAACAACAATTGCTGTTATCTTCCCACAATCATTATTTGCTCATGTAAAAGATATGATTGGTGGTATTGGTGATGCTGGTAGAACATTGGATTACAATATTACGATTTATACAACAGATGATATTGGAAATGGTCCAATGGACGACGTTATGGAAAAAGTCATTCGCACAAGAGCCGATGGAGTTATATTATTTAATAACGATAATATTGATCAACAAATTGAACTTGTTAAAAAACATAGTATTCCAGCAGTTGTTATTGGAATGCAAATAAGTGATGAATCGATAGGTTCTGTTTATGTTGATGCACAAAAGATTACATATGATATTGTTAATAATTATTTAGAAAAAGGGAAAAATGATATTATTTTTGTAAGTCCTCAACAAAATCTTATTCGTACAGTTGATTTGATTGAAGGAATGAAAAAAGCTTATCAAGATCATCAATTACCATTTGATGAGTCAACACAGGTTATTAATACTTCTACTCACTATGAAGAAAGCTATACACAATTTGTTGAACATTTTAGAAATCATAAACATGATTTAGTTTTTGCAAGTTATGATAAAGAAGGAGTAGCTGTTGTTAATGCAGCTATCGATAATAACATAAGTGTTCCTGATGATATGGAAGTTATGGCTATGATGGATACAAGCTATTCTCTCATTTGTAGACCATCATTATCAACAATTCATCTTCCAATTTATGATATGGGTGCGTTGGCTGTACGTTTACTTACTAAAATTTTAAACCAAGAAGAATTAGAAACAAAAAAAGTGTGCGTAGGCTATACAAATATTTATCGTAAATCAACTATTCAATAAACCACAAAAGTGGTTTATTTTTTTATTCGCTTGACTTTAAATATGAAATTTAATATGATGTACTTACAGCAATGAAGGAGACAAGTAGTATTATTGGATTGTTATAGAGAGCTTGTGGTTGGTGGAAACAAGCCAAGAGATAATATGAATACACTCTGGAGCTTCTAAGTGCAAAGCTTAGACGGTGTAAGCCGTTATCTACTTGAGTGTATGTCTTTGACATGAATTTAGGATGGTACCGCGATCAACTCGTTCCTATGGGAATGAGTTTTTTATTTTAAGGAGGAAATTATGAAGATTTATGATGAATTAGTTTGGAGAGGGTTAATTAAAGATGTTAGTTCTCCAGAAATTGAAGAAAAATTAAATAATGGAGGATTAACTTTCTATATTGGAACTGATCCAACAGGAGATAGTTTGCACATTGGGCACTTTTCATCATTTTTAATTAGTAAAAGATTAAAAGATGCCGGGCATAATCCAATTTTATTAGTTGGAGGAGCAACAGGATTAATTGGTGATCCTAAACCTGATACAGAAAGGCCAATGATTACAAAGGAACAAGTTCAACATAACTTTGACTGTTTAAAAGCACAAGCTCAAAAGATTTTTGGTTTTGAAGTGGTTAATAACTATGATTGGTCAAAAGATTTAAACTTTATTGATTTTTTAAGAGATTATGGTAAATATTTCAATGTCAATTATATGTTGAATAAAGACATTGTAAAAAGAAGATTAGATTTAGGGATTACTTATACTGAATTTTCTTATATGATCATGCAAGCAATGGATTTCTATTGGTTACATGAAAATAAAAATTGTCAATTACAAGTTGCAGGGCAAGACCAATGGGGAAATATTACTGCTGGTATTGAATTAATTAGAAAGAAAACTGGAAAAGAAGCCTATGGTTTTACAATGCCACTTTTAACTAAAAGTGATGGAACAAAATTTGGTAAAACAAATGGTAAAGCGATTTGGTTAGATCGAGAAAAAACTTCACCATATGAAATGTATCAATTTTTTATTAATTCTGAAGATGATAAAGTTATTGATTACTTAAAATTCTTAACTTTCTTAACACCAGAAGAAATTATGGAATTAGAAGAAAAAAATAAAACACAACCTCATTTAAGAGAAGCACATAAAGCTTTAGCTAGAGAAGTTATTACATTCTTACATGGTAAAGAAGCTTATGAAGAAGCAGTTCAAGTTTCACAAACATTATTCTCTGGTCAAATTCAAAATTTAACTTTAGAACAAGTTGATGTTGCTTTTGAAGGTGTACCAACAGTTGAAACTGAAGAAAATGAAATGAATATTTTAGACGCTTTAATTTTAGTTGGAGCTGCTAAAAGTAAAAGAGAAGCAAGAGAATTTGTTAATGGGGGATCTGTTTTAATCAATGGTGAACGTATTAAAGATTTAGAGTTTACCGTTAAAAAAGAACATGCTTTTGGACAAAGTAAAACAGTCATTCGTCGAGGAAAGAAAAATTATTTTGTATTAAAATATAATGGGTAAAAGCTCTTAGGAGCTTTTTTTCATAAAGAATGTGGTATACTATCAAATAAGGAGGGACGGTTATGGAAAAAATAAGAAATTTTTTTAATTTTATATATAGATATTATTTAGATTATCGCTATAAAGTACCACCGGCATCTGCTTTATCTTTTGCTTATTATATGATACTTTCAATCATCCCTATATGTACATTATTAGCTTTTTTTACACCGTTTTTTCCTTTGGATATTAAAACCGCACAAGAAATTCTATCTTATTATTTAAGACCGGATGTTACAAAAATGGTGATTCAACTGATTGAACCACGTTCTTTATCAATTACGACATTAACAACTTTGATAGCCTCTTTATTTGTTGTCAGTAGAGGTTTCTATCAATTACATCGTATTTCTAAAAATATGTTTCCAAATGATAAAGAATATCCTTTTTTTATTGATCAAGGAATTACTTTTTTAAAAACAATTTTAATTTTTATTTTAATATTAGCAGTGATTTCCTTATTGATTATCTTTCCTTTTTTTAAGATTATTTTTATTGATCAACATAATTTTATAACAAGAGTACTTTTTCTGTTTATTATTATTTTTGTTATCTTATTTTTATTATATAAAATCATTCCTGATCAAAATGTTGATTTCTTAGATACAATTAAAGGGACAGTTGTTGCAACATTATTGATTGAGGTGATCATCGGTATTTTATCTATATACTTTTCTATTGTTGATTATAGCAATGTTTATGGACCATTAGCGGCGTTGGTTATGTTGATGTTTTCGATTGCTG
>ERZ869983.277-NODE-277-length-17761-cov-7.086915_pt1 | contig 17761 bp, 9 predicted proteins | sample MGYA00521106_ERZ869983 | MGnify/ENA primary metagenome ERZ869983 (study PRJEB32232, sample SAMN07284972) | human gut metagenome | biome: human-associated habitat; material: feces | host: Homo sapiens | place: Tanzania | collected 2014-04-05 ...
AAGTAGTAAACCTTAAAGAAATGTGGAACAATATATCTGGTGTCACCAATATAAAAACATTTAGAAATGATCAAAATACCTATAGAGGCAAGCCTGTCGGTAATACTTCAGATATTATTGTTGATAATAAAAATGTAGGCACAGCAGAATTCTGCAATCTTAAAGTTGAGGAGAAAAACCCAAACGCTTTAAGCTTATTAAATGCTTATGTATGCGTCATCGATCTTAAGCTCTCCTTCAACAGCTCATTCCCCTATTATGGCCATAAGCTAACTGTGAAGGGCAAATGGTATAACAAAGAAAACTATAGTTCACAAGAACAAGAAGAGGATTGGACACTTGACAACACCATCAGCGGATACGTTCGTCCTGCCAATTTGAAGGTGCTGCCTTATGGCAACTATATGGAGCTATCGTGGGAGAAGCAGGGCTATAATAAGTCGGCATCTGACGATGGCGAATGGTTTGTATACAAGCGTGAAAATGGCGAACGCAAAAATTTGGGAAGTACGAATAATAATACACTTAGAATAGCAAAGAGCGAGCATACTTGTTTATCTAACTATGATGTGACATTCAAATCCCGCGGATTTTATACAAACGACACTATTTGCGGCCTTACCGCTTCATATATTGCCACTGGACATAAGCTAAACGCCGATGATGTCTGCCAATACTGTAATCATAGTTTCTTCCGTTACACAACTTCCGACGGCAAGATTGTGGATAACATAAGATACAAAGAGCAATTTGGTGCAAACATCGTGGCGCATAGTGTTGTTGATGGCAAGTGCGTGATAGAGTTTGACGGTCCGATTACGAAAATTCCCAATCAAGCATTCTATAACTGTAAAAATCTTACAGGAGACCTTGTCATACCTAATTCGGTAAAAGAGATTGGCGAACTGGCTTTTTGGAATTGCACAGGATTAAATGGCACTCTAACTCTGTCAAACAAACTGGAAAAAATATTGGGCGATGCTTTCAATAATTCAGGATTTAAGGGAACTTTGAAATTGCCCAACTCATTAACAAATATCGGAAGTTCAGCTTTCCAGGATTGTAAGTATTTTACATCTCTTGAGTTGTCAAATACTCTGAGTGTAATCCCCGGGTTTGCTTTTAAAGGTTGTGTGGGTCTTTCAGGAAGCCTTGTCATACCTAATTCGGTAACAGAGATTGGCGATCAGGCTTTTTACGGTTGCACTGGATTCAATGGCAGTCTAACGCTGTCAAGTAAACTGGGAAAAATAGGGCAATATGCTTTCGACAATTGTACTGGATTTACGGGATCTTTGAAATTGCCCAGCTCATTAACAGATATCGGAATTGCAGCTTTCATGAATTGTAAGTATTTTACATCTCTTGAGTTGTCAAATACTCTGAGTGTAATCCCCAGGGCTGCTTTTAAAGGTTGTGAGGGTCTTTCAGGAAGCCTTGTCATACCTAATTCGGTAACAGAGATTGGCGACCAGGCTTTTCAAAATTGCACTGGATTCAATGGCACTCTAACGCTGTCAAATAAACTTGAAACAATAGGGGAATTTGCTTTCGACGGATGTTCTGGATTTAGGGGATCTTTGACATTACCCAACTCAGTAACAACTATCGGAAAAACGGCTTTCGATAATTGTTACAGTTTTACAAAACTTGAGTTGCCAAATACTCTGAGTGTAATCCCTAATCAAGCTTTTAAGGATTGTAGAAGTCTTTCAGGAGAACTTGTAATTCCTGCCTCAGTGACGGAAATTGGAAATAATGCATTTTATGGTTGCCAAAATCTAAGTGCAGAAACAGGACAAGTGACGCTGCCTAAATCACTGAAAAAAATTGGTTATAATGTTTTTCTTAACGCTAATAATATTAAGACTGTTAACTTCCTGTCATTACCAGAAGGTATAAGCTTAGATTATAAGAAGAAGGCAGTCAGTCTGAGCGACGACTCATATATCAGCGACCAGGCAAGCGGCACTGTTAATGAAATATCCTACACGCGCAAGATGTCGAACGACTGGGGCACACTCGTGTTGCCGTACTCATTGACGCTGACTGGCGAGGAGTCTTACCGCCTGTATACCATTGACAAGATAGATGGCGAGGAGCTTGTGCTGAGCCGCTTAGAAGGAACAGTGGCAGCCGGAACTCCATGCTTGGTAAAGCGCAACGGCACCGAAGTAAAGCTGACATTTGGCACTAACGATGCAGAGTTGAACATGGCAATATCAGATCAAAACGTGGGCGGCATGACATTCCACGGCACTTACACTACAGAGGAAGTCAAGAGCGGTTATGTGATATCAAAGGACTGCTTCTGGAATGTGGCTGACCTGAAGAGTTCGACTGTTGTGAAAGGCGTCAAGGTTAGTCCGTTCCGCGCTTGGCTCGACGGCAATGCGACAAATGGCCCTGCCCGACTCGCAATGCGCATTGACGGCTCTACAACTGGCATCAACACTCCCGATGCGCTCGACGTGCTCAACGATGCCGAGGCGGAATACTACGACCTCAGCGGCAAGCGTCTCCATGAGCCACAGAAGGGCGTGAACATCGTGAGAATGAAGTCGGGAAAGACTAAGAAAATTATAATCAAATAAAAACAAAAACAATTATGGAAAAGAAGGAATATCAAAAACCACAAATCAATGTTATCGCTATCGATACTGTAGGTATGATAGCCACGTCGACGCAATACCTCCAAAGAGGCCATACGGAAGATATCAGTAGTGATGATGTAGATGAAGACGGATTTTTTAAGGTAGATTAATTGAATTTTGAGTTTTGAGTTTTGAGTTTTGAATTATCGGCAAAGCCGATTTTGAGTTTTGAATTTTGAGTTTTGAATTATTAAATCAAAATTCAAAATTGAATAATTCAAAATCGCCAACGGCGACAATTCAAAATTCAAAACTCAAAACTCAAAATCGCCAACGGCGACAATTCAAAACTCAAAATTCAAAACTCAAAACTCAAACTCTCACTGTTCCCGGACTAATACCAAACTCATCCTTAAAGCACTTATTGAAATACGACGGCGAGGTGAACCCCACTTCGTAGGCTATTTCCGACACTGCCTTGTCGGTTTGCTCAAGCATACGGCGGGCCTTCACGAGGCGTGCCTTGCGTAGAAGCTCCACGGGGGTCTGCCCCGTGAGCGCCTTCACCTTGCGGTAGAGCTGCACGCGCGACAAGCCTATCTCCTCGCCAAGACGCTCGACGGTGAAGTCGGAGTCGCCGAGGTTGCTCTTTATTATCTCGCGCAGACGTGACACAAAACCTTGGTCGGGCTGTCCGAGACGCTCCTCCTCCACCGCCTCCTGCTTGCCGCCCGAGAAGATGGAGCGGAGCATGACGCGCGACTTGAGCAGATTGTCGACACGGGCGAGCAGCACTGAGCCTGAGAAGGGCTTGGTGATGTAGGAGTCGGCTCCGATGGTGTAGCCCTCCTCGCGCTGCTCGGTGAGCGAGCGTGCGGTGAGCAGTATCACGGGGATATGGCTTGTGGCAGTGTCGGCCTTCATCTGCCGTGTGAACTCCAAGCCGTCCATCACGGGCATCATCACGTCGCACACCACGGCTTGGGGCACAAAGCGGCGCGCCTTGTCGAGACCCTGCTTGCCGTCGGATGCCTCCACCACATTGTATTTTTGCGAGAGTATGGAGCGCAGGTATGTGCGCATACCGTTGTTGTCGTCGATGATGAGCACCAAGGGGCGGTCGTTGTCGAAGTCCTCGGCGTTGACGATGCGCTCGGCAAGCGCCTCTGCCTCGGTGTCGGAGGGGGCGTAACTGTCGTCGACGAGTCCCTTGTCCTGCTGTGCCTTGGTGTTGGCGGCGGTGTCCTTCGAGGGGTCGTAGCCCGGCTGCGAGTCGGGCAGACTGATGGTGAATGTAGTGCCCTTGCCCGGCTGGCTCTCGGCGTGTATGTCGCCATGATGCAGGTCGACGTAGGCCTTGACGAGCGAGAGACCAATGCCCGTGCCACCAATGGAGCCTTGCGCCTGATAGAACCGCTCGAAGAGTCGGGGCAGTTCCTCGGGGGCTATTCCCTTGCCAGTGTCTGCCACGGTCATGGTGTATTTGCCGGAGCAGAGCTTCAGGCGCGTGGTGATGGTTCCGCCCTCGGGGGTGTACTTCAGGGCGTTGGACATGAGGTTGAAGTAGATGTGCTCCAGCTTGTCGCGGTCGGCAATGAGCAGTGCGTCGTGGGGCACACCGGATGTGTCGACATCAATCGAAATCTTGCGTCGGGCAGCCACGGCACGGAAGTCGTCGGCCCATTTGCCAAGTTCCTCCTGCAGACGGAAGCGGTTGAGCTGCAGAGTGGCCTTGTTGTTCTGCACTTTGCGGAAGTCGAGTATCTCGCCCACAAGCTGGATGAGAATGCGCGTGTTGCGCTGCACCATCTCGAGCATGGAGCGCTGCTGTCCACGCACGGCGGGGTCTTCGAGCAGCTGGTCGGTAGGTCCGGCGATGAGGGTGAGCGGTGTGCGCAGCTCGTGGCTCACGTTGGTGAAGAACTGCAGCTGGGTCTGGGTCATGCGCTCCATGTCCTCGGTCATCTGCCGCTGCTGGCGCATGGATTCCTTGAGCTGTCGGTTGATGCGTGTTCTTGCCACGTAGGCCTTTATGGCCAAGGCGCAGGCAACGATGAGCATGGTGATGATGACGAGGAGCATGAGCAGATAGTTGCGTTGGGTGTTGAAGTCGTTGGCAGCCTTGTCCACACGCGAGCGCAGGTCGAGCAGGTGGTCCTGCTGGCGCACGGTTTCGTCGTTCTGCATGAGCAGCACGCGGGCGTTGCCACTGGTGACGAGGGCTGAGGAGAGGCGGTTCTCGCGGTCGTACTTCCCTCCCTTGAGTATGTTCACGGCAAGCTGCATCACAGCGTCGCCTCGCGTGGGATAGATGTAGGAGGCGAAGAGAGTGCCGTTGTCGACGAGCTGCAGTCCGCCACCCTTCTGGGGCATGGCGTCGATGCCGCAGAAGCGTATCTTGCTCACGTCGAGTCCGTGCTTCTGGGCTGCGCGGCGTGCGCCCACAGCCATGCGGTCGTTGTGGGCGAAGAGGCAGTCGAAGGCGGGATGCGGATGAGAGAGCAAGGAGTCCATCACGCGGTAGGCTCCCTGCTCGGTCCAGTCGGCACTCACATCTGCCACAATATTTATGTTAGGATGCTTCGACACAACGCTGTCGAAACCCTCGCTGCGCTCGATGGCGGGCGAGGAGGAGGAGAGTCCGCGCAGCTCAAGGATGCGGCTGCCGTCGGGCAAGGCGCTGGCGAGATATTCGGCATAGGTGGTGCCTATCTCGCGGTTGTCGGCTCCGATGTAGGCTGTGTACTTGTCGGAACGTGTGCGGCGGTCGAAGATGATGACGGGTATACCCTTCTCGTAGGCACGGTCGATGGCAGGCGAAATGCCCACCTGACCAGGGGCAACGATGAGGAGGTCTATTCCGTCGTCGACGAATTTCTCTATCTGCTGGGTCTGCAGGCGCACGTCGTCGTTGGCAGAGGATATGCGCAAGTCGACATCGTTATAATAGTAGGCGGCGATGCGCAGCTCCTCGTTGAGTTTCTCGCGCCACACGTCCTCGGAGCATTGCGACACTCCGACCACGTAGCGTTTGCCGCCAGCAGAGCATCCCGTGAGGACGACGAGAAGCGTGAGCATGATTGCGCCGACGGACATTCGTAGGAATGAATACTTGTTAGATTTCATTATTGAGGGTTTTCTAAAGGTTTGTTGCGACGCCAAAATTACAAAAAAATATGCGATTATAAAGGCAAAACACGTCGTGGATGTTTAATTTCATTGCAAAAATGTTGCATGAAACAATATTGTAAGCGCAAGAACGATTATTTAAAGCCTAAGTCTTGATTAGTTGGTAACTTTGCATTGTCAAAAAGAAAAAGTAAGTTTCATCAGCTTAGATAAGTAGTAAATAGATTGTTGTTTTTAGTTTAGTAAGATTAATAGATTGTTGTTTTAGTTTGTAGTAGGTTTTAATAATTGCAGCCAAAAGAGTTAGTTAAGAAAATACCGGATAACACAAGAAAAGCGAAGGACGTGGAGATAGCTCCATTTCCTTCGCTTTATCTTTTTTATACCCTCCTACTAAGTATGTGGTCATATTTATCGTTATATATGAGTGGCAATCTGTAGGAGGAGGGTGTGTCAAAACTCAAACAAAAGCGGGCTGAAAGCCCAATATCTCCATAGCCCAGGGCAGCGCCCTGGGTATATAGCATTCATTTAACAACGCGCCCTGTAAGGGCAACTCTAACATTCCATTGTTTTTTACAGTTGCCCTTACAGGGCGCGTTGGTTGTTGGTATCCGTTTACCCAGGGCGATGCCCTGGGCTGTGGAGATATTGGGCTTTCAGCCCGTCAGCCCTACTCATATTCTATCACTCCATATTCCGAATGGACCATAGATTACTCTATTGTCTTTGTGTGGCAACTTTCACCACAGTGACGTAGGATATCGGCTTGCCTTCTTTCTGAGCTGACACAAGCAGACGGATCTCTCCGTCCTTGATGCGGCGGTCGGCCTTCACCGTGGCTGTGTAGCGCAATCCCTGACCAGGCATTATGTTCTCCACACGCACACTCGGCGAGATATAAATGCGCTTGTTGGCCTCAGCCTCAACCACCGAGGGGTCGAAGTTATAGATGGGAGCGGCGGTTTCGTTGTATATCTCAAACGACACCTGACCAATCTCGTCGCCCGAGAGCATTCCGTCGCCGTTGCTGTCGGCAAAGCGCACGTTGCGGATAGTGAGCTTGCCGTCGCTCTTGGCATTGCCGTAGATTTGCTCCACGCGGCTTGCGTCGACTGATTGACTTGACGGGGCGTTGGACATCGGGACATTGCCCATCGGGGCGTTAGCACCCGAAGAGGATGGCGCTCCGAAGTCAATACGGTCGTCGCCCGAATTGCTGTTGTCAACCATTTGCGACGGGTCGAAATCATCACCAACATAATTGCCGCTGTTGCCGCTTGCATACGTGTCGTCGTCGTACTGCTGTGCGGAACGGTGCTGTGCCTTCTCGCGCTGTATGCGTTGGTTGCGACGAGAGAGAACCTCGTGCTGTTCCTGGGCTTGTTTTTTCTCAGCCGCATCGCCAAGGGCGCCACCCACAACGGCTCCTCCTGCCATTCCGAAGATTGTGCCAACATCGCTGCCATGAGGTCCGCCAACAATGCCGCCTATTGCGGAGCCAAGCACCGAACCGAGCGAGCTTCCGGCGTAGGCTCCTGCGCCTGCGCCAGTGGTGCAGCTGCTCACCAAGAGAGCCGCACCCATCATTATTACAGAACCCTTTTTCATAACTCTATTTTTTCAAGAATTCTCAACTCTTAATTGAACAATTCAAAATCGGCTTTGCCGATAATTCTTGCTTAGGCAAGCGGCAGAGCCGATTACAAAATTCAAAACTCAAAATTCAAAACTACTTCTTTACTCCCATGTTCCACAGGATGAAGCTCAGCACGTCAGCCTGCTCCTCAAGACGCATGGCAAGCGGTTTGCCACCACCATGACCTGCCTTTGTACCGATGCGGATGAGCGTAGGAGCCGAACCAGCCTGGCACTCCTGCAGACGCGCAGCAAACTTGAACGAGTGGGCTGGCACCACACGGTCGTCGTGGTCGGCTGTGGTGACGAGTGTTGCGGGATATTTCACGCCCGGCTTGAGGGTGTGGAGCGGAGAATAGCGCAGCAAGTACTCGAACATCTCCTTAGAGTCCTCGGATGTGCCGTAGTCGGGTGCCCAGTTCCAGCCGATTGTGAACTTGTGGTAGCGCAGCATGTCGAGCACGCCCACCTCGGGGATGCATACCTTGAAGAGGTCGGGACGCTGAGTCATGCAAGCACCTACGAGCAGTCCACCGTTGCTTCCGCCCTGGATGGCGAGATAGTCCTTGGAGGTGTACTTCTTGTCGATGAGATACTCGGCAGCCGAGATAAAATCGTCAAACACGTTCTGCTTCTGCAACTTTGTGCCTGCCACGTGCCAATCCTCGCCATACTCACCGCCACCACGCAACACAGCATGCACATAGATGCCGCCACGCTCCATGAACGGAATCATGTTGGAGAGGTAGAAGGGATAGTAGGAGACGTTGAAGCCGCCGTAGCCATAGAGCAGCAACGGATTCTTGCCGTTGAGCTTAAGGCCCTTCTTGTAGGTGATAAAGAGCGGGGCGCGTGTGCCATCCTTGCTTGTGTAGAACTGCATCTCGGTGGTGTAGTCCTGCGAGCGGAAGCTCACCTTGGGAGCGTAGAGCACGCTGCTCTTGCCCGACGCCATGTCGTAGCTATAGACAGAGGTGGGCACGGTGTAGGAGGTGAAGGTGTAGAACACTTCCTTCTGGCCACGCTTGCCGCTGACCGAGGCAGAGCCGAAGGTGGGGAACTGAATCTCGGAGAGACGCTTGCCCTCGGTGGTGTAGGTGTAGAGATGGGTGCAGTTGTCCTTGGCATACTGCAATATCATGCGGTCGTCGGCAAATGTCACATCCTCGAGCACACTCTCACCCTCGGGCACAACCTCGCGCCACTCATTATAGCCGGGATGCTTCAGGTCGGCCTGCATAAGGCGATACTTGGGAGCCTCGGCGTTGGTGAGGATATAGATTTTGTCGCCCACGGTCTGCACGGTGGAATAGATGTACTTGGGGTTGGCACACATCTGGATGAACTGCGAGTTGGGCTTGGTGAGGTCGCGCACGAAGAGATTGTTGCCGTTGTCCATGCCCGATTCGGTGAGGAACATCACCGTCTCGTCCTTGTTGACACTCACTCCGTAGAAGCGCAAGGGCTGGGTGGGGTTCATGTAGAAGAGCTGGTCGTCGGTCTGCGGAGTGCCAATCTTGTGATAGTAAATCTTCTGCACAGAGTTCTTGGCAGATGTCTCCCTGCCCTTCTCGGGAGCGTCGTAGGCACTGTAGTAGAAGCCATCACCAAGCCATGTCACGTTGGTGAACTTAGCCCAAAGGATATGGTCCTGCAAGTCGTTGCCCGTCTGGCAGTCCTTGACGTAGATTTCCTCCCAGTCGGAACCGCTGCGCGAGATGACGTAGGCCATGTAGCGACCGTTGTTGGAGAAGTGAGTGCCCTTGAGAGCCACAGTGCCGTCGGTGCTGAGCTTGTTGGGGTCGAGCCATACGCGCTGTTCCTTTACGGGCGAATCGGGACGGTCCATCTGATAGAGCACATACTGGTTCTGCAGTCCGTCGTTGCGATGTACATACCACTTGCCGTTCTTCTCGAAGGGGATGCCGAACTTCTCGAAATTGGCGGTCTCCTTGAGTCGCTTCAGGATTTTGGCACGCATGGGGATGCTGTTGAGATAGTCGCGTGTGAGCTTGTTCTCAGCCTCAACCCACTGGGCAGTCTTCTCGCTGGTGTCGTCCTCGAGCCAGCGGTAAGGGTCGGCAACTTTCACACCGAAATACTCGTCAACGGTGTTATCCTTCGGAGTAGACGGATAATTAATCTGCGCCACAGCCGATGTAGACACAAAGAGCGCGGCGGCAATAGTAAAGATTGTTGATTGTTTCATATCATTGTATTGTTTTATAAATCAAAAAATCCGGTTGATTCAACAAAGACAATGCAAAGATAAGAAATATATGGGAATAAAAGATTAAAATAATGCCAATTTTGATAGGTGGAGTTAAGAGGAAGTTAAGGATAGGAACTCCTTAACTCCCTCAAAAACTTATTTCACTGCAATGCACTCCACTTCAACGAGAGCGTTCTTGGGCAATGTCTTCACAGCCACTGCAGAGCGGGCTGGGAACGGCTGAGAGAAGAACTCGGCGTAAACCTCGTTCATAGCGGCGAAGTTGTCCATGTCGCTGAGGAAGACAGTGGTCTTGACAACATGGGCGAGGTCGGTGCCAGCCTCCTTGAGGATGTTCTGGGCGTTGGTGAGCGACTGACGAGTCTGCTCCTTGATGCCACCCTCGACGAAATTGCCTGTTGCAGGGTCGAGAGGAATCTGACCTGATGCGAATACCATGCCATTAACCTCGATAGCCTGTGAGTAAGGACCGATGGCTGCGGGGGCGTTGTTTGTACTGATTTGCTTGTTCATAATAGTTGTATCGTTGTTAAAATTAATAATTGAAGTTGTAGTCAACAAGTTTGAAACCGCGCTTTGTGAGGGCTTCCTTGAGCTGGTTCACGTGCTCGGCATTCTTGGTCTCGGCCTGCAGGCGGAGCACACAAGATGTAACCTTCTCACTATCCACACTACGCTCGTGGTTGACGCGGATGACATTGGCACCAAGCTCGGCAAACACCTTGCTCACACCAAGCATCTGGCCAGGCTTGTCCTCAAGCTCGATGCACAGCGAACAGATGCGTCCGCTCGTTGAGAGACCGCGGTTGATGACACGGTTGAGGATGGTAACGTCGATGTTGCCACCACTCACCACGCATACCGTCTTCTTGCCCTTAACAGGAACCTTGTTGAACTTGACGGCTGCAACACTGGCGGCTCCTGCTCCCTCGGCAATCATCTTCTCGCTCTCAATGAGCTGGAGAATGGCAGCGCAGATTTCATCCTCGCTTACTGTGACGATGTCGTCGACATACTTGCTGCAGGTGTCGAACGTTATCTTGCCAGGCTCCTTAACAGCTATGCCATCGGCAATGGTAGAAACAGTGTCGAGCGTCTCCTGCTTCTGGTCGTGGATGCTCTGCACCATGCTTGCGGCTCCCGCAGCCTGAACACCATACACCTTGACGGCAGGATTCAACGACTTTATGGCGAAGGCAATGCCCGAAAGAAGTCCGCCACCACCTACGGGCACCACAACAGCCTCGATGTCGGGCAGCTGGTCGAGCAACTCAAGACCTATGGTGCCTTGTCCGGCTATCACATTCTCGTCGTCGAAGGGATGGATGAATGTGTAGCCATGCTCGTCGCGCAAGCGCAACGCCTCGTTGTAGGCATCATCGTAGACACCGGGAACGAGATTGACTTCGGCTCCGAGCTTGCGGGTGGCCTCAACCTTGCTTATAGGAGCACCCTCAGGCAGACAGATGAGCGACTTGATGCCCATAGCCGTGGCTCCGAGAGCCACTCCCTGGGCATGATTGCCAGCAGAGCAGGCTATTACACCCTTCGACTTCTCCTCGTCGGAGAGTTGCGAAATCTTGTAGTAAGCACCGCGAATCTTGAACGAGCCGGTAAGCTGCAAACACTCGGGCTTCAAATAAACGTCGCACTCGGGGTTTATCTTAGGGGCATGAATGAGGGCTGTCTTGCGTATCACCTTGCTCAGTACGTAGCGTGCCTTGTAGAAATTGTCTAAATTCAACATCGTTTTATGTTTTTTTCTCAAAAAATTACTTATTGTATTGTTTCGAGCGCAAAAGTAATCATTTCTGTTAGAATATGCAAGACGCTGCTATATTTATTTCGGTGCAGGATTAGCCTAAAAACTACTTGAGCAGACATCGGGCATATTCAATGATGGAATCCTCGCCACGAAGGAGGTCGGATTGCGAGAGGGCGACATTGTAGTCAGGCTCGATGCCGAACTCTGTCGACTGCTTGTCCTTATCATACATGGGACATGCCGAGAAACGTATGCTCCAGCCGTTTGGAAGCTCGCTGGAATAAGGCATTCCGGCTCCTCCACCAGTGCGGTCGCCCACGACGTAGACATTGGGACAGCACTTCATGTATTTGACAAACTCGTTGGCAGCACTGTAGACGGAACGGTTGGTGAGCACTACGGCCTTCTTCTGCCAACGCACTCCCTTGCCTGGCTTAAGACGCTGCTCCTGAAGCTGGGAGAAGTCGGCATGACCCTTTCCCGTCTTGTGCTGCATGTAGCCCACAAGCAATTCCTTGTTGGTGAAGCGTGCTGCAAGCTCCTCGGCAGAAGAGAGCAGACCGCCGGAATTGTCGCGCAAATCGATTATCAGTCCGTTGCACGGAGCAAGATAAAACAATATGTCGTCGAGATTGCCGGCTCCTATACCATTTTGGAATGAGGAGCAACGAATGTAGCCCGTGTTGTCGTCGAGTCGACGGTAGCGCATACCTGTGGCAATGCGGTAGTCGGTGCCGAGATACCGCCTCAACAATGTGTCGCTCACATTCGAGGGATAGTCCTCATGCCACGACCAGTTGCGGGCCACATCCCATGAGGAATACATGTTCACATGACCGTCCCTCAACTCGGCAAGCATGTTGCCAAGCACCTCAAAGAGTTGGGTGTCGGTCATGTCGTCGGCTATCTGCGCCGAGTACTTATCATGGATTTTATCCCAGTCGAGTCCGTACTGCTCCCTCTTGTAGTCGAAGAAACAATAATGCTCGTCGATAGCCTTCCACAAAGCCTCGAAATTGCCACGCGGATTGTCGGCATACTCATCCTCGTCGACACACGAGGCGAAAGCAAACATGGATAGCAATAACACAAGAAACGATGTATGCCAAAGTCTATTTCTACAATGCATATACTTTTTTATTGTATTAATTTCTTTACTTCCGCTATGTTCAAACCTGTGCCTTGCGATACTTGTTCTACAGAAAGTCCCATAGAAATCAAGCGCTTGGCAGTTTCAAGTTTTTCATTCTCTATGCCCTCCTTACGGCCTTCTTCACGGCCTTCTTCACGACCTTCTTCACGACCTTCTTCACGGCCTTCTTCACGACCTTCTTTACGGCCTTCTTCACGGCCTTCTTCACGACCTTCTTCACGACTTGTCTCCAACACACTCTTTTGGGTTCTTACTGCTTCCATGTGACGCAGATAGGCACGTCGATCGGCAGCAGACAACTCATCAAACTGCATACACTTGCGCGCACGGTCAAGACCAGGAGCTGTGGCTGTATCACTTATATGACCAGTCTTAAGAAATTCAATCCACTCGTCAAGCGGAGTCTTTGCCACTTTATCGAAATCATCAACACGCAACACATAATATTCAGGAAAGATGTCGCCCGCTGGCTTGGATTCCTTCTTGTCCTTAGGAACGATGCCGAAAAACCGCTGTGCCTGGTATCTCGAAAGGCGCAGTGTATCGTAAGGTTCATGCATACCCTTGAATATAGTTTTACCGTGGTAAACATAATCCTCACCCTGGCCGAGGTCGAAATAGACGATGTTGATAGAGTATACCTTCCTTACCTTGTCGTATTTATCACCAAGTTCCATATAGTCGGTTATAGCTTTCGACACACCATACAACATGCGCTGGAAATAAGCCAGTTCACGCGTGTTCTGAATTTCTATGATAAGCAATTCGTCACGGTCGTTCTCAGCAAGAATATCAACACGGTTGAACTTGTCGTCCTCGTATTTCTGATTACCCTCGCTTTCAAGAAACTCCTTTATCGTCACCTTCTCACCAAGCAGCGATGTGAGCAATCCTTCTATCACCTCATGATTAGCCTTGTCGCGCAACATGCGCTTCATGGCCCAGTCGAATCGAATGTAATTTGTCATAGCTATTGTAGTTAAGGGGTTATTTTTTTATTTATTGCTTACGGATTTATTGCTTCAGCGTCCTGAACCTCTTCACAATGCCTATCATTAAGGAGTGTGTGTAGACATGAGTCTTGAGGTTGTTGACCTGCGACTGCTCGATAGTGCCCAAATAACCTATGCGCCACGTGGTGCGGGCAAGGCGGAAATCGATAGTGAGCATCTGGCGCAACGAGGGGGTGGAGCCGAAGGTAGTAGGCACACAGTTGTGGTCGTAGTTGCCACGGTTGAATATCTCGTAGTAGGACTGACCGTAGTTGGGCGAGAACATCACGCCAAGCAATGGAGCTGAAGCCTCGTAATGGAGTATCACGGGGAAATGGGCACATGCTCCTGGGGTGAACGCAATGCCACGGGTATGGCTCGCTCTGCCTATGGGATAGTCGAAGCCGACGGTTGGCTCGATGTGCAACGACAATCGGGCGTTGGCAGGATTGTTGCCATTGCGAGTGTTGTAGATAAAACCTAAGTTGGTGGATGCTGTGCCTCCGGCAACAATACGCAGCGGACTACGCCATAACGACACTGTCCACTTATGCAGCAACGAATAGCGGAAGGTGTAGCCTCCAGCCATAGTGCCACCATTGCCCGAACGGTTGTCGGCATAAGCCACGTTGCCCTCATGCTGAAACTGGTTTATCCACGGCGACTGCTCTTTCTCACGACGTGTGTGGGAGAGGAAACGAAGGTCGATGCCACAGTATTTCTCGGGCGAGAGGTAGGTATCGAGGATATTGGTGGAGCCAATGCCTATCATAAGCGAGTTGGTCTTCAACTGCAAACGATGGATGAAACCGCCAATATCGTTATTTTTGCTTCCGGCATCATTATTAATATATATGGTGTCGGCAGAAGGACATGCGCCCCCATCTGTGGCAGCCTGCATAGCACTGCTGCCACAGATGAGGGCGCACATAAGGATTATGTTCTTAAAGATCTGCATTCTCGGTGAATATGTTGAGTTGTCCGGTCATTTCGTCTATCACTTGCTGTTGACTCTTGCCTGCATCAGGGTCGAGGTTTTCAGGTTCCTCCTCAGGGGTGTCGTCGGAGTCATCGTCGTCGGGGTTGGGGAAACGAGTAGGCTCAAGTTCCTTAACGGCCTCAACGTCAAGTGTCGTAACACGCTTTCCCTTTGCCTTGAAGCCCTTGACAGCAATAAACTCATCGGCATCAATCTCCAATGGCGGACGCTGGGTCATAGAACCGTCGGGAGCCTTCACGGGAGCGTAATCCACCTCAATGCGGGGATAGGCAGTGTCGGTGAGCAGCATCAACTGACTCTTGGGATTTTCACCAATGTAGTTCTGCTGACGCTTGATGGCCTCCATGCGGAATCTCTTAAGATAAAGATTGCCTGAATTGTCGGCATCAAAGAGGGCTGCAGTCCATATCTTGTCGGGGTCCCACTTCTCAATAATCTTGATATTATCCTCGTAGTGGTTGTTGGCATCGAACGACGAGATGTAGAAGTTGCCGTCGTCGAGGACAACAAGAATGGAATCATCGTCGAAGAACTCACCAAGCAACCGTCCGTGCTCGTCGTAGTTGAGACGGTTGACATCGGGGTCGTACCACACTTTGCGTCCACCAAGAGTGGAATGGCCGTGGCTCTTGAGACCAATGCGGTGGATAGGGTTGCGCGTCACAAGATTACCCTTGGATGTGCGTCCCTTGATGCCCACCTCCGAGAAGTCGCGCTCTATGAATATCTTCTTGAGCTTAGGATTGGCCTCAAGCGTAACCTTTATCACCTCAGCCTCACCATTGGGGTTGGCTGTGAAATAGAGAACACGAGAGCCTGGTGTGCCCTGAGTCAGGTCGTACTCCTTGCCTACGGTCATGGTAGGAACGAAGAAACGCTTGATGTAGGCAGCTCCTGCCTTGCCGTCGCGGTAGACAACATTATATATAGTGCGCTTGTCGTTCTTCTTGAACACCTGCACGTGGAGGATGTTCTTGCCCACAAATATCTTGTCGGCGGCACGCACCATCTTGTATTTACCGTCCTTGAAGAACACGATGATGTCGTCGATGTCGGAACAGTTGCACACAAACTCATCCTTCTTAAGACCGGTTCCGATGAATCCCTCCTGACGGTTGATGTAGAGTTTCTGGTTGGCCTCAACTACCTTGGAGGCCTCGATGGTGTCGAAACTCTTTATCTCGGTGCGGCGCGGATGGTCCTTGCCATACTTGTCGCGAATGAACTCAAACCAATGTATGGTGACTTCGGTCATGTGAGCCAAATCATACTCAATGTCGGCAAGCTCTGCCTTTATGCGTGCGATAAGCTCATCGGCCTTGTCCTTGTTGTACTTCAGGATGCGCTGCATCTTTATCTCAAGCAATCGCAGGATGTCGTCGCGGGTTATATCGCGGTGGAACGAGTATTCCACCATCTCCTGCTCCACCTTTCCCTCTGCCGTTGTCTTGTTGGAGGGCACTCGGAATATCTGATCCTTGAACGGCTGCAACTTGGAGTCGATAAAAGCAACTACCTCATCCTGCGATTTCGACTGCTCAAACTTCTTCTCCTTGTATATGCGCTCTTCAATGAAAATGCGCTCCAATGACGAGAAGAAGAGCTGCTCCTCAAGTTCCGACTTGCGTATCTGCAATTCCTTGCGCAACAATCCCATGGTTGTGTCGGTGGAATGGCGCAGCACATCGCTCACAGTGAGGAAACAAGGCTTGTTGTCCTCGATAACACAGCAGTTGGGCGAGATGTTTATCTCGCAATCGGAGAAGGCGTAAAGGGCATCAATGGTCTTGTCGCTCGACACTCCAGGCGCAAGGTGAACTTGTATCTCCACCTCGGCAGCAGTATTGTCATCCACTTTCTTTGCCTTAATCTTGCCCTTGTCGATGGCTTTGAGGATGGAGTCGATAAGCGTGGTTGTGGTCTTGGAGAAAGGAATCTCGCGTATGACGATAGTCTTGGAGTCGAGCTTCTCTATCTTTGCACGCACCTTAACCATTCCGCCACGCTGACCGTCGTTGTAGCGTGCCACATCAATAGAGCCACCCGTGGGGAAGTCGGGATATAACTGAAACTCCTCACCACGCAGATAGTTGATGGCAGCGTCGCAAATCTCAACAAGGTTATGAGGCAGAATCTTAGAACTTAATCCCACGGCAATACCTTCGGCACCCTGTGCCAGAAGGAGCGGGAACTTAGCCGGAAGGGTTATAGGCTCCTTGTTGCGTCCATCATAAGAGAGCTGCCATTCGGTGGTCTTAGGATTGAACACCACATCAAGAGCAAACTTCGATAGACGCGCCTCTATGTATCGAGGAGCGGCGGCACGGTCGCCAGTGAGTATATTTCCCCAGTTGCCCTGACAGTCGACAAGCAAATCCTTTTGTCCCATCTGCACAAGGGCGTCGCCAATAGAAGCGTCGCCATGGGGATGAAACTGCATGGTGTGGCCCACGATGTTGGCCACCTTGTTGAATCGTCCATCGTCCATGCGCTTCATTGAATGGAGAATACGTCGCTGCACGGGTTTCAGACCGTCCTCTATATGGGGGACGGCACGCTCAAGAATTACGTATGAGGCATAATCAAGAAACCAATTCTGGTACATGCCGCTAAGATGATGCACTGCCGAAGCGTCGAAGCGGTTCACTGGCTTGTAATCGGAATGTTGGGGGGAAGCCGAAGCCTCTGCCGAAGAATCTGACTCAACAGAAGAGTCCGACTCGTCGGAAGAAACAATCTCATTGCTATTGGATTCTTCGTTCTTCAATCTTTGTTCTTCACTATCTTTTATCTCGTCGTCCATAATATGTCGTGGTGGGTTTAAAAAACATGTTTGCCTTAGGGAAATGTCAACTCGCAAAAGTACAAAAAAAATGCGACATTGCAAAATTAGTTGCACTATGTTTTTTATGCACAAATCAATAGGTTTGTGCATAAAACCATACTACTTTTGTTAATAACAATTAAAACAAATGGTTAACTAAAGGAAAAACCGAACAATTCGCTTACCTTTGCAACCAATTTTTTAAAGGTAATTAAGATGAACAAGTTAAAAATGGCTTGCTTGACAGCAGCGATTGCATCGAGCAGCGTATCGTTTGCAGGAGGACTACTCACAAACACAAACCAAAACGTGGCATTCAACCGTATGATGAGCCGTGAGGCTTCAATAGGTATCGACGGCGTTTATTACAACCCGGCAGGTATGCTTATCATGGGAGAAGGCCATCATTTGTCCATTAACTGGCAGCTTGCCA
>ERZ869983.278-NODE-278-length-17757-cov-8.599943_pt1 | contig 17757 bp, 19 predicted proteins | sample MGYA00521106_ERZ869983 | MGnify/ENA primary metagenome ERZ869983 (study PRJEB32232, sample SAMN07284972) | human gut metagenome | biome: human-associated habitat; material: feces | host: Homo sapiens | place: Tanzania | collected 2014-04-05 ...
ATTGGACGAATGTCTGAGCTTCAAAGACTTTGGTCTTAGACAAAACTCCAGAGCGAGTTTTCGTAGGAAATTGGGCGGATCAGCGATTTGTTCAAAATGTGAGCAAAATTTCACCGCATCGCTTTCGATTGCTTATTTATTTTTTATCATATACTCAAAATCTACAGTTGACCAACTACAAAATTTTTAAATTTATCCACAAATCTGAACAAATTTCTTTATTCTATCTACAGAGACGCTTCGATACCGATCTCCATCTTCATCGGATACCTGAAATGATACTCTCTCTCCCATTCCAGTTGCATCTACTCCCCAGCCTCTGCATGTGCTGTGTAACTGTTTAATTCCTGTTTTGTCCATGATCTTCTGGGCGTTGTTTTCGTTGACTCCACATCCTGCGATGATCTCGATCTGATTTCCATATTTTTTCTGAAGATCTGCTAATAGATGAATTCCTTCTTCTGCGGTTGCTTCCTGTCCGCTTGTCAGTAGTCGGTCAAATCCTAGATCGATCAGTGTTTCGATTGCCTCATATGGATCTCTTGTACAGTCAAATGCTCTATGGAATGTCGCTTTGCGTCCTTCATTTTTTACATTTTCCAAGAATTCCTGACAACGGTTCTTATCGATTGTTCTGTCTTCATTCAGGAAACCGAAAGATACTCCGTCTGTCCCATATGCTAATAACAGCTTAAGATTCTCAAGCATCTGTTCATACTGGTAATTTGTATAGCAGAATCCACCTGCTCTGGCTCTTACCATAGATACGATCTCGATATCGCTGTATTGTTTGATCATGATCAAGCTTCCTAAAGATGGTGTTAATCCACCTAAACTTAATGCACTATTTAATTCTACTCTTTTGACTCCGCATTCACTTGCCATCATGGCATCTTCGAAGCTTCCACAACATACTTCTATCATTTTTTCCTTCCTTTACTCACAAATATTTTATAATTCCGGCATGTATTTTTTGCCTGTTTCTGTCTGGGCAAGACCTGCCTGACTGGTTTCCTTTAAAGAACATGGCAAGAGGTCTCCGACTTCTGCCATTGCATCGATCACTTCATCCAATGGAACCTTACTTTCAATGCCTGCCATTGCCATATCTGAAGCTGTGATCGCATTGACGGATCCGATGACATTTCTCTTGATACATGGTACTTCTACCAAACCACCTAATGGATCACATACCAATCCCAATAATGATTTCAAGGCAAATGCTCCTGCATCAAAGATCTGCTTTGTGCTGCCGCCACGAATATACGTAATAGCTGTTGCTGCCATACAGGAGGCTGAACCGATCTCTGCCTGACATCCTCCTTGTGCCCCTGCGATACAGGCACGTTCTGCGATAACCTGTCCGACTCCGGCCGCAATATACATTCCTTCTAGCATCTTTGCTTCTGGTACTTTATGAAATTGTTCATATGTGATCAATACTGCTGGAAGCACCCCACATGCTCCGGCTGTCGGTGCTGCTACGATACGTTTCATACAGGCATTTGATTCACCCATTTTTAAGGCATTTGCCATGACGGTCCCGACAAATTCTCCAGTCAGATTCTGCATTTTTCTAACTTCTTCCATCATCTTTTCGCCGTCGCCGCCAGAAAGACCGCTTTGTGACTTTAAGTCTTTATCGTAACTTTCATTGGCATCTTTCATTGCAAGATACATACTGCTCATTTTCCCGATAGACTCTAGGCGGTCTACCTGTCGTTCTGTCATATCGTCATGTAAAATTGCTTCCCATAGTTGACATTCTTGTTCTTTTGCTCTTGTTTCTATCTCTTCCACGGATACAAATCCCATACTCTAGTCCTCCTTCATCTTAGCAAGATATGTAACTTTCTGAATTCCTTCCAGACGTTCCAAAAAGTTCAGACCTTCTTCTGGTATTTCTTTGTCGCATTCAATGACCATGACTGCACTTCCACCTCTGTGATCACGGTATAATTGCATCGTTGCGATATTAACCGATTTATGAGCAAGCATTGATGTGACTTCTGCTACATGTCCTGGCTGATCGTCATTGTGTACGACTAATGTTGTATACTCTCCGCTAAAGTTTGCTTCCAGACCATCGATCGTGCAGATCTTAATTCGTCCACCACCTAAGGAACAGGCTACAATCTCAAGATTCCTTCCTGATTCTCCGACAAGTAATAATTTTACGCTGTTTGGATGTGCATTTTTTAATTGAATCTTTCCGATCTCAAATTTCATTCCTGATTCTTTTGCAATGTCAAAACTGTCTGGAATCCGAATGTCATCGGCCGCCATGCCAAGTAATCCTGCCACTAATGCTTTGTCTGTACCATGTCCTTTCCCTGTTGCAAGAAATGATCCATGTAATAGTATTTTGGCTTCTTTTACCGATTCTCCGAGCAGATGCCTTGATACCTGTCCGATCCTTACAGCACCTGCTGTGTGAGAGCTCGACGGTCCGACCATCACTGGTCCTACGATGTCAAATAAATTCATATGATTTCTCCTGTCTATAAATGCCTTTCGTCTTTTGAAATGCTGTTTTGCCGTGTATCATTTTGTTTCTTGTATATAATTTACTCGTAATACACCAAAAAGGCAAGTATAGAATTTCCTATACTTGCCCTGCTTTGGAACATCTCATATTAATCTTTGGATTATTTTCTAAAAATTAAATCCTTTGATCGTTGCAAAATAATCTTCTGGTGTTTCTGCACGACGGATCATTTCTGTTGTTCCATCCTCTTTTAATAAGATTTCTGCAGATTTTAATTTACCATTGTAGTTATATCCCATTGCAAATCCGTGTGCTCCTGTATCATGGATCACTAACAGATCTCCCATGTCGATCTTTGGTAATTTGCGGTCGATCGCAAATTTATCGTTATTTTCGCAAAGAGATCCTGTGATATCATATACATGATCTGCTGGTTCGTTTTCTTTACCCATAACTGTGATGTGATGGTATGCCCCGTACATTGCAGGTCTCATTAAGTTTACTGCACACGCATCAACACCAATGTATTCTTTATGTGTATGTTTTTCATGGATTGCTTTTGTTACTAAATGTCCGTTTGGTGCAAGCATGTAACGTCCAAGTTCTGTAAAGATCTTCACATCTCCCATTCCAGCTGGTACCAATACTTCATCGTATACTTTGTGTACACCTTCACCGATGACTGCGATGTCATTTCCTGTCTGATCTGGAAGGTAAGGGATTCCGACTCCACCAGATAAGTTGATAAATCCGATACGAACTCCAACTTCTTCTTTTAATTTAACTGCTAATTCAAATAACTGTTTTGCAAGTGTTGGATAGTATTCATTTGTAACTGTGTTACTTGCAAGGAAAGAGTGGATTCCGAATTCTTTGACACCAAGTTCTTTTAACTGTTTGAAAGCTTCAAAGATCTGCTCTGTTGTCATTCCGTATTTTGCATCTCCTGGATTGTCCATGATGTCTGTTCCTAATGCGAAAACTCCACCTGGATTGTAACGGCAGGAAATCTTTTCTGGGATTCCGGCACATTCTTTTAAGAATTCGATATGTGTAATATCATCTAAGTTAATCGTTGCACCTAACTGTTTTGCCAGAATAAATTCTTCTGCTGGTGTATCGTTAGAAGAGAACATGATCTCGCTTCCATCGAATCCACAACGATCTGACATCATAAGTTCTGTTAAAGATGAGCAGTCTGTTCCGCATCCTTCTTCTTTTAAAATCTTTAAGATTGTTGGATTTGGTGTAGCTTTCACTGCAAAATATTCTTTAAATCCTTTATTCCATGAAAATGCTTTGTATAATCCTCTTGCTGTTTCACGGATTCCTTTTTCATCATATAAATGAAATGGTGTTGGATATTTTTTTACGATTTCATCTAACTGTTCTTTTGTTACAAATGGTACTTTTGCCATGGTGTTTGGTTCCTTTCTTCTATACTTTTTGTATATTTATTTCATTTTTAATAGTTGTATTTCATTGGCCAGTGCATCTTTAAATACTTCCACCAGATTATTGTTACTGGAATACAAGCTAGTTGCTTCATAACGGTTTGTAATCGCGCCTGTTAAAACGTCTTTAGAATCCGTGATCAATCGGATCTGTTCTTTCTTACATTCTGTCAGATAAACAGTTGCTCCTTGTAAATCAAATGGTTCATTCGTTATGATCACGACTTTCTTTCCTTCACTTACCATCTTCTCTAAGTGTTCCCGAAACATCTCCAGTCGTTCATTGTATACAGAGATATACGCACGCTCTTCTGCACAAAGCAGCATATCAATGATCTTATCGCAAATATGTTCTTCGCCTTTGATCGTCAGATATCCGCCTTCGTTCTTGCGTTTGCCCGGAAGTTCCGCGATCAGCTCTGTCTTCTTCTGTTCCAGATGCCGGATCTTATTACTGCAGAATTCTTCGATCGCTACTGGTGTGTAACGAACTGTATCTTCCTCTTGTATATAGGCTGCGCCTTTGTCTACCAAGCCTGCCAATGCATTGTAAGCGTTCGATCTTGAGATCCCGCTTTGTTTGGCTGCCTCGTATCCGTTAAGGCTTCCTTCCAGTGTCAGTAAAATGTAAAGACTGGCTTCGTGTCTTGTAAGTCCGAATTCCATCAGACGCTCTACATTATCCATCACTTTCACCTCGTGTTCCTATCTAGGACTACTATAGTCGAATTAAAAAAGAATGTCAAGGTTTCCTTGACATTCTGAGAATTTTTCTTGAGTTTTCCTACCACTCTTCGTCTTTTCCTAGATATTGTTTCCCACCAACTGTCATGATATCAAATTCGACATATGCGATATGATCTTTGCTCTCTCCATAAATGGTATATTGTTTTTTAACATTTTGAGCATCTTTTCGAATCTGCTGCAATCTGGCATACTGTTTCGCTTCTTTTGATGAAATCGTCTTTTGTTCATTTGTTTTGGACTCTGTAAGTGTAAAATTATAATTATCAAAATTTGTATAATACGCTTCCAGCTTCTGTCTGTCTTTTACTTTCCAAAATACCGTCTGCATCATGGCTTTATCACTTGGATCAAGAAAGACCATATCACAGCCACTGTTTGATGAAAGTGCATAGACAGGTTCTGCTGCAGCTTTCCACCAAGAAATGGTTTTGACAATCTTTTTGTCTGTCTGATTCATCGTATCTTTCAGCCAAAATGCTGGTTTTCTGCCTTTCATAGAAGCTTCCAGATAACCAAAACTCATGACTCCATCTCCACCGCCATCAGCTGTCTCATAACAATCTCCGCGATATGTAAATGTTGTAATATCTAAAAATGAATCCATTTGATCATGATTCCATTGATAATATCCGATTTCTTTTTCATTCTTTGGTCCTTTTGTGATCTTGACCATATGATTCCAGCCGATCAAAACTGCTGCTATGAATGTACAGATTGTTATGATACATCCAATGATCATGACTGTTTTTTTATTTTGTTTCATTCCACTCTCCTTATGATCTTATGTAAAATCTAGCTATATGCAATTGCTGTAAGAACAAAGGACACCAGCATAAACACACTGTGGAAGTATAGTTTTCTGCGGTCCTCTTCCTGATCGATCAATCCATATGTCATAATAAACCTTAGGATAATATTGATCATCTGCAATGCATTAAATGCTTTCGTTGTTACTGCAAGAGATCCTGAACCATGATCCAGTGCAAGGATAAGTCCAAAGATCAGTGTCATCAAATACATGGCAATGCATTGCACATAAAAGTAAAACTTATCCTCCCAAGCAAGTTTTAAGAATACATTTCTCTCGTCCTCTGCAAAAATTGCAATAAACATAAGGTTACCTAAACCTACAGATCCTATCTCTGGCTGTATAAAGATGATCATAACTGCCTGAATAGCCATTAGGAGTAATGTGAACCATTGTTTTTTGATCGTTTGCATATTTTCCCTCCTCTCCCTCTTTTTCATATCTTTATTCAAAAGATATTTTTAGTATATCTGGTACATACTTAATTGTCTATCTTTTTGTATTGACATTTATATTTATAATTGTTAATATATTCCATGTAAATATTTTACAGTATGTTGAAATTTCTTCTTTCGTCTATTTGCCAATCAAATATTTATCATATCATAATTTTATGTATCAATTAATTTATTTTCTTATCTAATAGTGCTTGCCACTCTCTGTATTTTCTAATACAATGAAAGGAGAAACTTATGAATAAAAATAAAAAATCGCTGCAAGATTTAACTTTACTTGACCGCTTTTTATTTGCTGAAGTTATGGAAGATCCTAAGACATTTGAGAATATATTATCTATTATTCTTGGAGAAGATATCTCCATCAAAGGCCGTCCACAATCTGAACACGAAAGTCGAACTTCGCCTCTAAAACGACAGGTGCGACTTGACGTATGGGCAGAGGATGAAACCGATGCTGTTTATAATGTAGAAGCTCAAAAAGAAAATACGAAAAATCTTCCGCATAGAAGTCGTTTTTATCAGGCTTTGATTGATTCAAAGTTATTAGATCCCGGGGAAGTAGATTTTTCGAATATGAAAGACTGTTATTCTATTATCATTGCACCTTTCGATCTCTTTGGGAAAGAATTATATCAGTATACTTTTCAAATGACTTGTGCTGAAACTGGTCAACAATTAGAAGATGGTGCTACGCGAATTTTTCTGAATACGCATGGTAAGAATCCAAAAGATATCAGTCCTGAATTAAAGGAACTTCTTTATTATATGGAGCATACTACTGAAGAAATATCTTGTTCTACATCTCGTCTTCAGGAAATTAAGAATCATGTCAATATTGTGAAATCCAGCGAAGAGATTGGAGTGAAATATATGCAGGAATGGGAAGAAAAGATTCTGGATAAGCGAAAAGCACGTGCGGAAGGACTGGCTGAGGGACATGCTAAGGGACGTGCTGAGGGACAGACTATAACATTAATTCAGCAGATGAAAAAGAAAATTCAGAAATCGAAAACCTTAATTCAAATTGCTGATGAACTAGAAGAAGAACCTGACAGTATTCAATCACTTTACGAATGTATTTCACAAAATGTTAATCTGACAACTGAAGAAATTTACAAAATCTATACTTCAACTAATAAAACTGAAGATTAACAAAGAACTCCACAGCATACGCTGTGGAGTTCTTACATTATCGACATTTACATTATCAATATTCAATTTCATCAAGAAATGATAAATCTTATTCGTCAGCTTTTCCTTCAGATCCGAATAATTTGATCTTTGTGATTACCATATCTTTGATAGCTTCAGCACCTGGTGCTAATAATTTACGAGGGTCGAAACCTTTTCCTTCAAGGTCTTTTCCTGCTTCAATATATTTACGTGTAGCGTCAGCAAATGCAAGCTGGCATTCTGTATTAACATTGATCTTAGCTACTCCAAGAGAGATTGCTTTTTTGATCATGTCATCAGGAATTCCTGTACCACCGTGTAATACTAATGGCATGTCTCCTGTTAACTGCTGGATCGCATCTAATGTATCGAAGCTTAATCCTTCCCAGTTTTCTGGGTATTTTCCGTGGATGTTTCCGATTCCTGCTGCAAGCATTGTTACTCCAAGATCTGCAACTGCTTTACATTCTTCTGGATCTGCACATTCACCTTTACCGATAACTCCGTCTTCTTCTCCACCGATAGATCCAACTTCAGCTTCGATAGACATTCCTTTTCCTGTTGCAACTTTTACAAGTTCTTTTGTTTTTTCAACGTTTTCTTCGATTGGATAGTGAGATCCATCAAACATGATAGAAGAGAATCCAGCTTCGATACATTTGTAGCATCCTTCGTAAGAACCATGGTCTAAGTGAAGAGCTACTGGTACAGAAATGTTTAATTCTTCTAACATTCCGTTAACCATTCCTACAACAGTTTTGTATCCTGTCATATATTTTCCTGCTCCTTCAGAAACACCAAGGATCACTGGAGATCTTGTTTCTTCTGCTGCTAATAAAATGGATTTTGTCCACTCTAAGTTGTTGATGTTGAACTGTCCAACTGCGTAATGTCCGGCTTTTGCCTTGTTTAACATTTCTTTTGCTGATACTAACATAGTTTGTCCTCCATATAATTCGTTAACTTTTTCACATCGAGTTTATTATACTCTATTTATACGTGGGTTGCAAGTTCTGAGTATTGACTAATTTTCATGTTTTATTTCTGATTTTTTTGCACAATCTCATCATAAAGATCATCAATGTTTTGATCCTTTAAAAAATTCTTGATCGTTACGATACGTACTCCTGGATTGGCACTTTCTGCCCTCTCTAAAAGATTCTCATGTGTCACGATCACATCCACATCTTCAGGTACTTTTTCAATCGCATAATTTTTTACATCCATTTCGATTCCAACTTTTTCTAGTCTCTTTCTGAATGATGTTGCCCCCATTGCACTGCTTCCTAATCCTGCATCGCATGCAAATACAACTTTATTTATATCTGCTGTTGAAACAGCTCCCTGTTCTTTTGTTCCAGCTAAGATATCTTTTCCTTCCTGCTTCATTGCTTTTGATTTTTCCTGAGATTTTGCCAGTTCTTCATCATCTGTGTCTTTTGATGCTTTAATCAGTAAACTGTTTACTACAAAACTTACTGCTGTTGCTACAAGCACACCTGCGATTACTCCAACGAAGTTTCCTTTTGGTGTTAACGCAAGATAAGAGAAGATAGATCCTGGACTTGGTCCTGCAACTAATCCGACATTAAATAAACTGAATGTAACGATACCACTGGCTGATCCTGCGATCATTCCAAGAATTGTGATTGGTTTCATTAATACATATGGGAAATAAATCTCATGAATTCCACCGAAGAAGTGAATGATGATCGCTCCTGGTGCTGTTTTTTTAGCCTGTCCTTTTCCAAAGAAAGAATATGCTAATAACAATCCTAGTCCTGCTCCTGGGTTTGATGCTACCATGAAGAAGATAGACTTTCCAGCTGCTAATGACTGCTGCATTCCTAATGGATAATAGATTCCCTGGTCGATTACGTTATTTAAGAATAATACTTTGGCTGGTTCATTTAAAATCGCTAATGCTGGTAATGCTCCTGTTTTTACAATTGCCTGGATTACTGTCGTCAAAAAATTATTCGCTTGGACAATTGCTGGTCCGATAAAAGAATAAGATAACAAACATAAAACTAATCCAATAATACCTAATGAGAAGTTATTAATGATCATTTCAAATCCAGCAGGTGCTTTGTCTTCAATTAATTCATCAAATTTCTTGATTACCCAAGCACTAAGTGGTCCCATGATCATAGCTCCAAGGAACATTGGAATATCCGCTCCAATGATTAGTCCGATTGTTCCGATTGTTCCTGCAACTCCTCCTCGATCACCACCGATCAGTTTACCACCCATAAATGAAATCAATAATGGCAGTAAATATTTTGACATTGGCGATACGATCTGTGAAAATGCTTTATTTGGCATCCATCCTGTATCAATAAATAATGCTGTTAAAAATCCCCACGCGATAAATGCCCCCATGTTCGGAATTACCATTGCTGTCAGAAATCCACCAAAGGCCTGCATTCTGGCTCTTAAACTTTTCTGTTTCATAAATTACCTCCTGACCCAAAATTGGTCACTCTTTTCTTATTTTCTTATTTATTTTTTGATCGATCATTTCTGCGTATACAAGGTTTCCGGACACCTTAAATACCTTTATAAATTGATAAACTACACTAATTAAATACTTCTTTGATCTGTGATGCTTCTTTGGCTCCAAATAATTGTTCCATCTTGTCATCATCAATTAAAATTTCTGCAAGATCTGCCATAGCATCTAAATGCACATTTGCATCTGCAGCCGCTAATGCTAATAAAACTTGCACTTTCTGTTCTTCTGGAAATTCAACAGGTTCTTTTAAATGCAAGATAGACATCCCTGTCTTAACTGCTCCACATTCTGGTCTTGCATGTGGCATAGCAAACCCTGGAACAATGATCATATATGCCCCATTTACATGGACATTCTGGATCATCGCATCCATATATTCCTGTTTGATAAATCCTTCTTCCAACAATGGTCCCGCTGCCTCTTTGATCGCTTCTTCCCAATTACTCATTGTATCTTTAAAAGCGATTCTTTCTCCGATTAACTCTCTTAACATTCTTATCCCTCCCTGTTATACACACTTCTTAAATACTCATTAAAATAGTCTTCCAAAATATTTTTGATTTTTGGAAATACGATTTCTTCTTTTCCACACTTTATTTCTTCCAAGAATTCTTCATCTTCAAATATTTCATTACTAATGCTTGAAACTGCAAGTGTTCTTCTTTCATCATCTTCTGGAATCAACATGACGATGATCGCCCTTGTCTTTTTAAAGTATAAATCTTTGAAATAATCTCCTTCTGGAAGTACTACAATGAATTGTGATTGTTCGATCACAGCTGTTCTCGCATGCAAGAACACGATTCCAAATTCCTCGATCACCTGCGTTGATAATGCTTCTCTCTCGGAAAAATCTTTATATAATTGTTCTCTTTTATTCGTATCTTCGGTAAAATGATCACAAATATTCAAAAGTGCTTCTGTAAATGAAATATTTTCTGGTAAATATCTAAAACAAAATCCTTTGATGATAGAGTTGATCTCATTTGTGATCAATGTTGCCTCATATACATTTACATTTTTCTTTTGCTGCTTTTCTTTTTTTTCTTTCCATGCATAAAATTCTATTTTCTCAGAAATCTTATTTAAATCATCTTCGGAAAGCATCGGATCTACACAAATACTCTCTTGTTTGGAATCAATTGGAAATGTGGATATCAAGAAATCTACCTCCGTATTTTTTATATGTCTTGTCTCCACAACTTCTGTTCTGATCTGATCTCCAAAATGATGTCTTAACTTTGATGATAATAAAATTGAAATTCCAATTCCATTGGAACATACAATTCCAATGTTAACGACCTGGCGATTTCTTCTTTTATGATCTAACCGCATCATGGCCCCTCCAAAATGGAGTGTCAAAAAACCAACTTCATCTTCTGGCATTCTGCATGACAAAACACGCTCCATAACTTTCGCTGCATCCTTTGCTTTCTCAAATATCTCTGGATAACCTTGTCTTGTTTGTTCCAGCAATGGATTTTTTATCGGTATCCTATGAACCAGTCTTGTGATCGTTGGCTGTAAATGTGCGATCATTCCTTCCATAAAATCCGCATCATCTTTTAATTCATAAGCTGCCACTGGATCAAATGCATTTGCCATTTCATAGATCATGTCCTTGATATTGATCTGTTCATTCCCCACACAGATACATTCACCTTCTCTTTGTATGTATTGGTACTTACATCCCTGAAGAAAAATATATAATGCATAAACTTCATTTTTCCCTATACAGATCTTAAATTCTTTTTCCATGATCACTGCAAGATTATAAATAAATTCATAATTTCTTGGATGCTGAATCTCATTGGCTTTCAGTAATTCTGATATGTATTTATGCTGTTTGATCCTTTGGATACTAATTGCTGTATATAGCAGAAAATTCTTTACTGAATATCCTGTCAATTTATCTATGATATCTTTCCCTGTTGCTTTTACAAAATATTTGATCTTATCATAAATATCTGTTTCTATAAAACTTTGATCCTGATACTTGCTTGCATAAGCAAGCAATGCTTTTCGATAATCCTCTTCCTTATATACTAACCCCACACCAAATCCAGCTCTTCTTAATAGTAAAATATTCTGTCTTTGAAACCATTTCTCCAATGCCTCCAAATCCTTACTTACCGTTGGTTCACTTACTTGCAACATATCTGCATAATAAAATAATTTCTGCAGTTCATCTTCTTTCATCATCGCAAGAATTAATTTTTGCTGCCGCTCTTCCCTGTTTCTTGGATCAAAATGATCACTTTTCTGTAATTCTGTCAATAGTCTTTGTTTGTCTTGTAGATCACCTGTTAATTCAAATCCTGTTCTGGATTTTCTCTCCAGTTTTAACCCATATTTTCCCAATGAAGAGTCAACATGATCCAGTTCCCGAAAGATCGTTCGTTTGCTGATCTGTAACTGTTCGGCAAGTTTCGCTGCTGGGATCGGTTTTTCTGCATTCAATAATAGAAAAAGAATCTGCATTAATCTTGGTGTAAATTCCACTTCTTACTCCTTCGTTATTCTTCTGGTGCCATTGTCTTTAAGAGATATTTCTCTGCTTCTTCACACCATACATTATGATTCTTTTTGCAGATTCTCGCAAGTTCTGCAAACATTTCATTATCTTTTCCTAACTTTTCAAAATCTTCGATTGCTGTTAATTCTAACTTAATATGAGGGTAAATTAATTTTTTACCTCCTGGAATCTTCGGAAGATTTAAGATGGTATCTGGTGCTGCATTAATTCCTCCGATATGTGTGACCATATAAGATGGATTGATTTTTCCTTCTTCGGATAATTTTAAGGATTCTAACATATCTCCGGTAGATCCTCCAGATGTTCCGCAAATATGTGTTGATTCATAATGTACATTATAAAAGTTAAAGTTTGCACTAAATTCGTTATCTGTTGGTCCTGCAAAGAAATTTAAACATCCATCATTTCCAAGGAGATGGTCTGCCATCTCGATCAATGGTTTGACTGGTGCAAATACGAAAGCTTCATCATATCCTTTTCCGCCATTTAAGTTTTTAAGATCTTCGACTGCATGATCATTGTCTTTTGTATTAACGTAGATTAGTTCCACCCCATTTTTTGCTGCATCTTCAGGATCGATCAATAATTTTGCTCTTTCTAATCTAGCCTCATCAATATCTACAACAACCACGCGTTTGGAATTGTATGGTCCATGCACTGCATAATCGATCGCTCCTAATCCCATTGGACCAGCACATCCAAGAAGCGCTACACTTCCACCATCTTTTAATCCCATCTGATGTTCATAAACATATGGTGTTGTATGATATGTCGCATGAAATGCTCCAATGATACATGACATTGGTTCTGCCAAGGATGCATTTGCAAAATAATCACCTTTATATGGCAGAACACAGCCAAGGTCAATGGATACTTTTGGAATAATACAGTATGTCGCATTTCCTCCATAATATTCATAGCTATATCCTGCAGAATATCCGCTTGGAAGTCCCATTGCTGGCTGAAGAACGAACTTCTCTCCGACCTCAAACTGATTTTTTAATTTCTCTCCGACTTTAACGATATAACCGCCGAACTCGTGTCCTGTGATCACCGGATGTTCTTTGCTGACATCATCTGGAACTCGTTTATGATCTCCACCTCGGATCGCTGCTTTGTATGTGGAAAGACATACACTGTTTGATACAACTTTTACGAGTAATTCTTCTTCTCCAATTTCTGGAAGATCTACTTCTTTTACATAAACTTCATTTTTTCCTGATAACACGGCTGCTGTTGCTTTCATATTTCTTCTACCTCCTGCATTACATTACATTTTGATATAATCATTGTCTTCTTCTACTTTTAGTAACAGATCTCCTTTTAATGAATCTTTTAAAACCCTTATTACATTTTTGCTGTCACTGTTTTTATACCATTCTTCCGCCTCTGCTCTTGTCAGACCGCCCTTTTCTTTTCTTGATATCAAACGTTCTTTTAACATATCTTCCTCTGCAAGAATCAGGATTTTATAGTCTGCATATTGCTGCATGGATTTCCATGGTTCCTGTTTTAACAATAACCAGTTTCCTTCAATTAAGATAATATCTTTGGTAACTTTAATCTGATCTTCCACAACATCGTGAAGATTTCTATCATAAATCGGCCATAAAATATCTTCTGTTTTAATCTTCTCAAGTTTCTGTCTTAATTTTTCTGTGTCATATGTTTCCGGGCATCCTTTTACCTGCTTCATTGGAACTTTCTCTCCAAGCACGATCGCATCATGAGAATTAATATAATCAGAGTGATAATGGAATCCATCTAATCCTAATGCCTGAATATCTGTAAACTCTTGATCTTGTTTTGATAAATATTCCAAAAACTCACATAATGTTGTCTTTCCAACAGCCGGCGGTGCTGCCATAAATACAATGATCCGTTCCTTTTTTTCTTTTTGTAATTGCTGTAGCTGTTTCAATAAAGGAAGAAAAACTTTCTGAATCGTATCTTCGTTATAAATTGCTGTCATTTCAAACCCATTGACTTTAAATAAATATTCTTTCCATTCTTTCATATGCCACCTCTTTCTTTATGTTTATTATACGATGTGTTCTTATACAAGTACAAGCAATAGACCTTTTACTTTGGCAGCATTAAAAAGTGCCATCTTTTTCTGTTACAAAAAAGATGGCACTTTTAATTTGTGACAAATATTTAATTAAATCTTGTGTAATGAATGAGGTCTCCCAAATAATCGTATCCAAATTGGTACACCAAAATATTTCTGATCATTGCAAATCCAAAGAAAATACACGCTCCAAGAATTAACATCCACAGTCTTGGCTTCATAATCTTTATCTCTTTGCCTGTCAGTTTTTTTATCATCCATCCTGCTATGCACCATAAAAACAGAATTGCTGTATACACGACTGTTGGATTACACAGAAATGCTCTTTTGATATCTAAATGCAACAATGCGATCACACTTCTTGTCCCACCGCATGCCGGGCAGTAGAAATGTGTTACTTCCTTAAAGAAACAAGGCATATTTCTTATGATCTTATATAGAATCGTCATTTTCATCGATATATGTATCATAATGTGTATTAAACTCTTTCATTTCATTCTGAAAATCTGCACTTAAAAAGACATTAACTACAAAAACTGCAATAAGAATGATCGACCCTATGATCGCTACAATCCCACAGATCAACCCTGCTTTCGCTTTATTTCCTCTTGTTTCATTGACTTTTGGAGTCACTGCAAAACAGATGATCGCTGCAATCCCAGTGATGATCGCGATTGGTGTGCAGCAACAACTGACCATGCATACAACTGCTATGATTCCAAGGATCATTGTTGCGATCGCAATTCCACTTGTCTGTTCCTGCTGTGGTTGTTCTATGTGATCATCTTCGTAACGATATCGTCTGTATGGATCATCGTCTTGTGTGTGATATTCTTGTGTTGAATCTTCATCTTTGATCTCGTATCCTGTATACGGATCGTATCTCTTATCTTCCATACTTTTCTCCTCTACTTTCTAATGTAGCGAATCATTCCAGGTCCTAATTTGTCCGTTGGACGAGAAATAAATTCATGTTTGTGATAAAATGGTTCTCTTCCGATCGCACACATCAGATCCAACATGATCTCGGTTCCTTCTTCACAAAGATTCTCTACATACTCGATCAGATCTTCTATGATCGCACTTCCGATTCCGTAATGCTGATAATCTGGATGAATCATCAGATCCTGAATGTAACAAATGACTGCCCCATCACCGACGAGTCGTCCCATTCCAACAATCTTGGCATCAATGTATGCGCAGACGATATACAAACTGTTATCTAAGGCTTTCTTCGCCTGTGTTCTTGATAATGGTTTAAAGTTGACCGCTTTTCTTAATTCCAGATACGTATCAACTCCTACATTATTTGATACTAGTGTTACTAATTTCATTCTTTCCTTGTCTTCTTTCTTCTATATAGTATGTTTCTCTTCCTAATGTCAAAATTATTTCTCTGATTGGCTATCATCTTATCACGAATCTTATCACATTACAAGAAATGATTATACACAAAGAAACAGATGATTTTTCATTTTTTCCACAAAAATCACCTGTTTCTTCTATATAATAGTAGATATTTTAAGAACTAATCCTGTAATGCATCCACATCACGTTCTCCAGTACGGATCTTAACTACATTCCTTACTTCGTAACTGAAGATCTTTCCGTCACCAACTTCTCCTGTAAATGCAGATTTCTGAATAGCTTCGATCGTTTTTCTTTCCCATTCCTCAGAAGATACGACGATCTCAAATTTAATCTTTGGACGCATCATCATATCAACTTTTGTTCCACGGATAACTTCTGTAAAACCTTTCTGTGCTCCGCATCCCATAACCTGTGATACTGTGATCCCATTGACTCCGATTTTATTTAAAGCTTCTTTGACATCTTCGAATTTCTCTTCTCGGACGATTGCGTTAATTTTGATCAACATATATTTTCACCTCTTTTAGTCTAAACCATTAAAACTTGGATAAGCATTCTCTCCGTGTTCTGATACATCCAATCCGACTTTCTCAGCTCTTTCTTCGACTCTTAATGGAGTAAAGATGCGGACAATCGCGATACAGATCAGGCTTCCGACTACTGCAACTGCGATAGATACAAGAATTCCTATGATCTGTGCTACAAACAATCTTGTCTCTCCGAACACTAACCCATTCCATTTTGCAACTCCGTTAATAGATGTCATTCCGAATAGTCCTGTTGCGATACCTCCCCAGATACCACCGATTCCGTGACATCCAAATGCATCCAATGCATCGTCAATCTTTAATTTTCCTTTGATCAGTTTTACACCGAAATAGCAGATTGGGCTTACTAATAATCCACAGATCACTGCTGCCCACATTGGAACAAATCCAGCTCCTGGTGTGATCGCTACAAGTCCGATAACTAATCCTGTGGAAGCTCCGACTAAAGTTGTTTTTCCTTCTGAAAATACTTCAATCAACATCCATGATACAAGAGCTGCTGCGGCTGAAACAGATGTTGTCATAAATGCATGTGCTGCAAGTCCATTTGCTGCAAGGGCACTTCCTGCGTTGAATCCATACCATCCAAACCATAGCAGTGCAGCTCCTAAAAATACAAATGGTGTATTATGTACGTGGTAGGCTCCCTGGTCATATCCACGACGTTTTCCAAGTGTTAAAGCTAATACCAGTCCGCTGACCCCTGATGTGATATGAACGACATTTCCTCCTGCGAAATCGACAGATCCGATCTCTGCTAAGAATCCTCCTTCTCCCCATACCATATGTGCCATTGGATAGTAAACGATCAATGACCATAAGATAATAAAAAAAACTAATGCTTTAAATTTCATTCTTCCTGCAACAGATCCTGTGATCAGTGCTGGTGTGATCATTGCAAACATCATCTGAAATGCTGCAAATGCAAGGTTTGGAATTGTAGCTGCGTATGGTCCTGGTTTCATTCCAACTCCGTTAAAGCCAAACCATTTTGCTCCTCCAATGATTCCTGCATGGTTTCCACCGAAAGATAATGCATATCCAACAAGTACCCACATGATCACGGAAACTCCCATGATAAATACACACTGCATCATCGTGTTTCCAACGTTTTTCCTTCGTACCATTCCTCCATAGAAAAATGCAAGGCCTGGTGTCATAATAAATACAAATGCTGCACATAGCAGAATAAATGCTGTATCTCCTGCGTTCATAGTATAATTCCTCCATTCTCATTTTCAACTATGCTTCTATGCTCGTCAGAATAGCTAGTTCTGACATGATTGAAAATCTCTCGAGAGAATGTTTTTATTAACTACCTCTAGCTAATAAAAAAGGAGCCAAAGCACACTTTTCTTTATGCTTTGACTCCTTCGTCACGTTTATAGTAACAAAAGGTGTTTTAAAATGCAAGATTTATTTATGTATTTTTATCAAGACAATTGTGATTTGAATGACGGAAATTATTGGTGGAATATTATAAAAAGAGATCATGTGTCTGCAACCCACTTGCGTTCGGACTCCCACGTAGCTGTACTAAGCTCCTGAATGGTCTAACGACCATCCACTCGCTAAGTGCAGACGTGTC
>ERZ869983.279-NODE-279-length-17738-cov-14.281128_pt1 | contig 17738 bp, 14 predicted proteins | sample MGYA00521106_ERZ869983 | MGnify/ENA primary metagenome ERZ869983 (study PRJEB32232, sample SAMN07284972) | human gut metagenome | biome: human-associated habitat; material: feces | host: Homo sapiens | place: Tanzania | collected 2014-04-05 ...
CAGGATGTCCTTTACCGCAAGAAGATGAAGGAGGAAGACGACTATCCGCTGGATACCTTCTGCTATTATATCTCGGAGATTCCAATGGGACTGTTGCACTACGACCGCGAATGTCTTTCGGAAAGGATGTATGATGGGGAAGGAAAACTGATCGACCGGTCTTACTGCTGTTCGCGTTTCAGCATTTACTATCCCGGAGTCTGCGATTCGCCAGCATACGACCGTCATCCTGACGAGACATTCCGAGGCAGAAGCGCTGAACAGATCAGATTCCAGAAAGGTGACATCGTGGAAGTATATCGTGGCGATGAGGTGAAACTAGCCATCGTTGTCGGAACTCCGCTTACCACCGAATGGATCTGGGAGAGAAACCAGGCTGCCAAGGATAAAAGGGGATTGGATGAACTGCCATACGATGAAACGGACGACAGCTATACCGTGATAGATGGTCCCGGCTACGAATACCACGACCATGTTCCGTCGCTGTATGTCTTCGCCCCTCACTATCATGTGCCGCTCTATCTCCAGAGACGATTCAAGGGCTATTTGGAAAAGGCTGAGAAAAAGCAGAAAGAAGAGGAGGAGAAAGACAGGATCTTCCGTCAGGCTCACGATTGCAGCTTCAGCAACAAGGAACAGATTGAGAAGTCAGAAAAGTGCGGCTGTTTCTTCTGCGGCGAAATTTTCTCGCCATCCGAAATCACGGATTACCTCCCTGATGAGCCGCCTACAGCCGAATGTCCCTTCTGTTATACCGACTCCGTAATAGGTGATGCCTCCGGCTTCCCTATCACCAAGGATTTCTTGAAGAAAATGAAGAAGAGATATTTCTAGGGCGTTTTTCAACGTTTTCATCTACATTCTCCCCTATCTCATAGGGGCAGTTTCAGTTTTGAAAACGGATATAAAAAAATGCGACAGCACCGCCCTAACTACCTGTTTTTATACAGTTAGAGGGGTGCTATTAATAAAAAAGAAGCAGGATGGAAGACTGGTCCACCCTGCTATTTTTATTAGAATACCTTTACGAAACGGTCGATATCAATAGAAAGGCCTACCGTGAAGGTGCGACCGGTGGTCATCGCCGAACTCCAATAATAGTTCTTTGGCGTATAACCGAAAAGATTATCTACCGTAAAGTTCAGATTGACGGCATCCAGGAATCGCTGTTGAAGCGTGAACTTCCACAACTGATAACTGCTGTCATGCTTCTCGATGTTCGTATCAGGAGAAGACAGGTATCTGCCTGACAGAGCGGCATTGATGCGATAGAACGAACAGAGCTGACGATCGTAGTCGAGGCGCCAGGTAGCTGAATGCGGACGAGGCTGGGAGAACTGGGAATCTACGCTTCTGCCACCCACATGGAGATAACTGTAGTCGAGTTTCACACCGAGTCCCATATCCGAACGGTACTGGGCACTAAAGTCGATGCCGCTCACCTCTACTCCATCCTCGTTGCAATAACGGGAAGCCACATCCGGCTGACCGATTCCCGGGGTATAATCGGCATAATCCTCGGTAGTGATGCGCTTATCATACTTATTATAATAACCCATCAGGGTAAGACTATACTGACCGGTAAAGAAGCCAGCATTCTTCACCCTTCCGGTATGCTCCAGCGCCAGGTTGTAGTTGTTGCTCTTCTCCGGCTTCAGATCCGGATTACCATATATCATCTGCATACCTGCCATATCAAAGTTCATATACATCTCCTTGAGCGTTGGGGCACGGAATCCACCGGCATAGTTGGCACGGATGGAGAAACCCTTCCACTTGGTCATCAGAGCCAGACGACCGGTAGTAGCATGCTGGCTGGATGCAGAGAAGTAATCATGACGAAGACTTGCCACGATGTTCAACCACTGCAAAGGATTGTAATCGAACTGGGCGAAGGCATCACATGAATTCTGATTCTTTGATTCATTATCCTCAAACTGATAGGTGGTAAGATAATCGTTCAGGAAATCTGCACCTACCGTCAATGTATTCTTGCCGAAAATATGGGAATAGAGAGCACGGACGGTGTTCTGACGATTGGTATAATCGTGATCGTGAGTGCGCTCATTGTTCACATATCGAGCCTTATCATACTGGTCGAAGCCGTAAGAAATCTCCAGATTATCATTCTCCGAAAGATTCATCATGGTTTTCAGTCCGGCAGAATAATCCATGTAATGATCATCATAGTTACTGCGCTTGCTGATACGATTGAAATAACCGCCACGGCCAATCAGTTTTACCTTATCAGAGAGCTTATAGGTAAGTCGCTCCTTCACATTGAAGGTCTCGCCACCATAGATATGGAGGATGTTGGATTCTGTATCGAAAGGACTGGTAAGCTGAACCTCATCCGATGTGGTGCGCTGGATGCTGGTCTGCGAATTCCACTTTCCGGCATTGAAGCTGAAGCTTCCTCCATGGCGCCACTCCTTGTTGAAGTCGTTGTAGCGGGTATTGACATTGGCAGTCCAAGGCTCGCTGTTTTCACGGGAGATGATGTTGACAACTCCGGCTACGGCATTGGCGCCATAGAGCGCCGAAGCAGCACCTTTCACAATCTCGATACGACCTACATTATCCAAGTTCAGACGACTATAATCTACATTATCCATGGTTTCACCAGCCAATCGCTCGCCATCTACGAGGAAGAGCACGGCGTTTCCACCGAAACCATTCATGTTGAGAGAAGTCTCCTGATTCATGGCATAGCCAAATTCCAGACCCGGCATCTGCTCGGTGAGGAGGTCCTGGATATTGGTAGCATCAGCTATCTTGATATCATTGGCGGTAATCAGACGGGTTACCACAGGAGCATCCTTCAGCGCCTTCGGAGTTCGGGTAGCGGTTACTACCACCTGATCGAGGGCTGTAGCATCCGGTTGAAGACGAAGGACATGCTGCTCACCTTTTCTCTCATCCGCTTTCAGTACGAAAGTCTGAGTCTGATAGCCCACAAAGCTCACCTTCACTCTCACCGCTCCATCCTTGCTGTAAGGAATGCGGAAATATCCGTCTTCATCAGTTGTTACCCCACTCTTTGCATGCAAAATCTGGACGGTAGCACCCGCCAGAGGTGCGCCCGAATCATCGAGCACCCTACCCACGACATCGCCCTGGGTTTCGGCTTTCAGATTCAGGCACAATCCGCAAAGGATCAGGAATAGTGCGAATATCTTTTGTTTCATCGACAATTACTTCTTTGTTGCATTCGAAGAACAGTTCATAACAAAAGGCATATTACCATACTTCAAAACAAAAGTAATCTGCATTTTACCATCTTTTATAGTTGCTTTAATAGCTGATTTAGAAATACCTTTGCCATTTTCCAATGTTTGATCAAAACTGGTTTCTGGAATAGAATAAGTACCATTTGACTCTGTTACAGCAAGATTCTTCACTGTAATTGAAGGCAAAGCCATAGGTGCAGATCCAAATGCAGGAAGGATGATATTTACATGACTATCATCAACTTTTTCCAACTTAAAAGTTGCATTCTCCAATGGGTCCATATCACCCTGACCTGCCAAAGCAATAGACATTGTTTCACCAACGTAAGTACCAACAACCTGTTCTGCTGTTGCTGAAGAACCAGCACCATTATTGTCATCATCATCACTGCTGCAAGAGCTGAATGCTACACACATAGAAACCAAAGCCAACATCATGGCCATCATTGTCTTAAACTTTTTCATTTTTCTTTATTTTTCTTTTAGTTACAATAATATTTCTGTTTGAGGGGATTTGCAATCCCCGATTATTTATCTTCCGGAACATAGATGATTTCGCCATTCTCCAGCTGGTAAGCAATGCCTACCTTCTTTCCCTTGTTGCCAGATTTCTGGCTCTGGTCTTCAGAAGGAGTATAGCGATTGATCTTCTGTCCATCCTTGGTAATGATTTCCATATTCTCCTTGCCAGGGTTCTTCACCATCGTGAAGTTATCCTTGCTGAACATTTCCGTCATATTATAGCGCGAAACGAGTGCCACCATCAGGGCAAGGGCAAACACCATCGCCACATCGAAGAGGTTGCTCACTACGCTCATCGGATCATCATCCTCGCCATCATGCGCAAGCCTATTTCTGCGTCTCTGTCTCATAAATTATTTATCTTTAGTTTTTACCTTTAAAAGCCTTTTTACTTTTCCTCCAAAAGGTCTGCCATAAACTCGAGGTTGCTCATATCCTCAGTGTACCAGCGGTTCTTGGTCTGCTTGGTTACGAAACCGATGGCTGCAGAAAACAATCCCACAACGGTGGTAGCGAAAGCCACCTGCATGTTGTAAGCCATCGAAGCAATATCGCCGGTAGAAAGACCTACCAGGGCAGGACCCATCGGAATCAAGGTACCCATCAAACCGAGCATCGGACCCATCTTCAGGAGTGTAGAAGGAAGAGAAAGATCCTTCTCAACAAACTGGGCATACAGGTCGAGGATGCGGTTCACCTGCGCCTTGCTCTGACGGTTGTCCACGAGTTTCTTCATATAGGAAACAATGACAGCCTGCTTGTTCTTTGGCAAGCGATCGCCCAGGGTATCGATGTTATCGAGCGTCAGGGTGTTCATCTGTTCACGAATCTCCGCACCCGACTTGCGCTTTACAAGATACTGTCCGAAGAAACCTCCGAGGAGCAGCAAAGCTCTGAGGAAGAAGAAAATCAACAAAATAATCACAGGAACCAGCATGCCTGTGGAAATCCAAAACAATACGTCTGATATGTAATTCATCTTTTTTTAAATGTTAAATGTTGAATGTTGAATGTTGAATGTTGAATGTTAAGTTGGGGCTTGCGCCGTTACAGTTTCTGGGATAAGCGCTGCATCTTGATGCGATAGCAGCCCCACCCTATCGCCATTCCTACGATGACGATGGCGATGACGCCGAGAAGCGAGAGGGCATCGAAACTGTTGGATCCTGCCACGGCAGTCCTGCCATTCACCGTACCGATAATGCCCATCAATCCGAGCAGCACCTCTACCAGGAAAAGCAGTTCCAAGCGGATTGGTCGCTCCGGCAAGAGCCATCTCAAACCGTAGGTGAATACCGGAGTCAAGACCAGCAGCACTACGGCAAGCACCCATGCCACTACCTGGAACGATACGCCGGGAAGCAGGAAGATGGTCATCACCAGAACACTGAACAACACTGGGAAAACCAGCAAACCCGGGAAATACTTCAGGAAGATGAAGAACACCCATTTGCGGCGACTCACATGTTCCGAAGTCTTCAGATCTACGTGGTGCACACAGAAAAGCATCGTGAGTGCCACATCGATACTCAGCAGCACCGCCATATCGAGCATCAGCTTCTGGTCGGCTATCCAAGCCGCAATCTGCGTCTTCGACTGTTCGATGGCAAGTGGCCAGGTCATTCCCACGAAGAAAGCTACGAGCACCGAGATGATCATAATCTCCTTCACTCCGTGGAAGGTCTGCTTCAGCACAAAACTGAAGCAAACCAATATCATCATTACTAAAACTAATGTCTCCACTTTTTTTAAAATGTTGAATGTTAAATGTTGAATGTTGAATTATTCTTCACTCATCATTTTGCGACGACGTCGCAAATATATCGCGAGCACAACGAACGCTACGATGACGATGACACCTACTACAATGCCGCTCACCACAGTGGTGGTCTTCTGAGCATCCTCATTCAGCGTCTCCTTCTTCATCACCATACCCTTGTCGTTGCTGTTCTTCGCAGCCTCAGCATCGCGGATCTGTTCTACATTCTGCTGATATTCCTTGGCAGAAGCAGCATCGGTCTTGCTGGCGATATAGTTGCGCAACTTGGCATTGTCGCAGACAAAACCGGAGCATGAAGGCTTATACTTGTTCACGGTCTCGGTATGAAGCTTGGCGATGTCCTTGAGCTGCTGAGGAGTAGCCTTCCACATTCCCTTTCGGGCACTCTCCATCATCACGGCGGTCATCTCCATCAGCGCAGCGGGATTCTGCTTGTCGAAGAACTCCTTGGTGCCGAGATGGTACTTGTCCTTGACATACACATTATAGATCTCGTCCCACATCTCCTTGTCGATTGCCTTTGGCTTCATCACATTCCAGCCGTAGGTATTAGTTACGATTTCTGCGAATGTGCTGGCACTGCTGGCTCCACCCTTCATCTTCTCCTTGATATAGGCTGGATTGAAGATGGTGGTTCTGCCCTCGATACCGATAGCCTCCTTCACCTCCTGCATTCTCATATTGCTATGGTTGCGATAGTCGGCGAGATAAGCATCCGGATCCTTTCCGGTCACGTTGCGGACTGCGAGGTTCATACCTCCCATAAATTCATATACGTGGTCGAGACTCAAGGCACCCCAGGTGTTGCTCTGCCGTGGCTGAACCACCACATCGGTACGGGTCAGCGCTGCCTCGAAAGCAGCCTTGCGCACGGTCTCCCAGTTCTTCTCATCACCGTAGAAGGCACCCATATTGTTCATATAAACCTCGGCAATCTGACTCTCCTTATCCCAACGGTCGCCTGCGGTTACCATCTCCTGGATACCGGTACCATAGTTGCCGTTTACGCCACCAAACACTCGATACATACTTACCTCGCGTGCCTCCTTTGGCGACATACCCTTCTCTACGAGCACTCTTTCGGATTCGGTAACACCGGCTTTCACCAGGTTGTCATACTTGTCACCCTTGGCATTTGCTGCCATCTCTATCGCCTTGTTGATGAGGAAGAGACGGGATGCTGCCAGGTCGCGGAGCTGACCGGAAGTCTGAACCACGACATCGATGCGAGGACGGCCCAACTGCTTGGATGGGATGAGACGCAGATCGGTAACACGACCGAAGGCATCTCTTACCGGTTCTACACCGAGCATATAGAGAATCTGAGCGATGGTAGCACCCTCTGTTTCGATAAACTCGCTGCTCCAGAGTGTGTAGCTTACCTTACGAGGATATTCACCCTTATGTCGCTCGCAATACATCTTGATGGTATTGTCGCAAAGTTCCTTTGCCTTCTCCCAGGCATCCTCCGATGGTGTATTCTCCACATTGATGGAGAAGAGGTTTCTACCGGTAGGCAGGGTGTTCGGATTCACAATCAGATCACCACCAGGAGATGGAGCGGTAAAGCCGCCATTCAGGGCATTCATCAGAGAAGACATCTCGTTGAGCGGACTCTGACGGAGCGCCTCCGAATACTTGCCCACATTCTGCAAGGCATGCTCTACGGTAGTAATCGCCTGAGCCAGATGAATCTGCTGACGGGTATATTTTGGTGCTTTCGACATCATCATACCCTTATCTTTAGAAGATTTCTGAGAAGCCTTGCCCTTGCCGGCCTTCGCCATCTTCGCCTTCTTCAGATCATCCTGATACCATTTCTGTCCCTTCTTGATAGCTTCCATCATCTTGTCTGGGAAGCGACCGGTCTGCTCCATCTTCTCGAAAGCCTCACGACTCATCTGCGGAATCTTCTTCTTGTGAGAAACCTTGGCAGCACGGAGCTCGCTTACCGTACGGTGGTCTACCTTCTTCGGTTTCGCCTCCTTCGCTCCACCCATCTGGTCTGCCATCTGCATCATCATCTGGATAGGATCCGGAGCAGCCTGCATCGTCTCTACCTTGCGAGCCATCTGGAGTTCGGCAGGAGTGATTCCTACATAACGGCAGATGTATTCGTCAGAAACCGAGGCTGAACCCAGAAGCTCGGTCACGGTATTGCGTGCCTTACTCAGATAGAGACGGTCGAAAAGCTGCTTGTGCTTCTCCACACCCTCCTGAGCACGACCTTTCAACTTATCCACAGCCAGCATTCCGTAGGCAATAGGATCTGTAGCCATCGCATAGACACTGGTACGGACATCATCATTATCGTATGGCACGCCCAGAGTATAAAGCTTGCCGGTAATCTTCTCGTTAGCCAACTCTTCTGCATAGTTCTCTACTCTCGCAATTTCATCTGCAGAATAAGGCTTGTTCATCTGCTTGGCATCGAGCCCCAGTTCACGGGCGATTCCCATCTTTACGGTCAGCGCCTTCACTTTCAGCGACTGTTCCGTGGATGCCTTCTTCTCATAAGACTGGATGGCATCGCTCAACTGCTTATAGGTCTGTCGCAACTCGCTCTCCTTGAAAGGAGGAGTGAGATAGCTCTGGGTCTGGGCATAGGTGCGGCGCTTGGCAATCATCGCCTCGCCCACATTGCCGATGGTATATATATAAAGATGTGGAACCACACCTATCAATCGGTCACTCCAGTCGTTGCTGTCGAGTGCCACCTGCTTTCTAGGAGTATATTCCAGCGAACCGTGAGTTCCGAAATGGATAAGTGCATCGGCACTGAAACCATAACGTGCCCAGAGATAAGAGGCAACATAGGTGTAAGGAGGTGCCTGGTCGGTGCCATGCACAATCTTGAAGGAGTCGCCTCCCACACCTGCCATCACCTGTGGAAGCAGAGCCACATTACCGAACTGCAGTCTTGCCACCGCCAGCTTACCGTCATCGGTAGCCATATATTTGCCAGGGAAAGAACCATAAAGCTGGTTCATCTCCTTGATCATCTTCTTAGACAAAGCCTTCTGGGTCCATCCGGCAAACTGCTGGGCAGTAATCAGGGCTGGATGTCCAGACAGGAGGAACTGGGTATAGGCACCCTCGGCATAGGTTCCGAATACGGCACCCTGAGCCTGGATCATCTTTGCCAGTTCCTGAGGATTGGCTGGCAACTTGCCCACATTGTATCCCTCATTCTTCAAGCGAACCAGAAGATTGTAGAGCGATGGAACCACTTCCATTCCCGAAGCGGTAAGTGCATTCTGACCCGGACCCTTGAAGTAGAAGATGGCGATGCGCTTGCTGCTGTTCTTCTTGTTCTTCAGATTCACATAGCCCTGCACGCTCTCTACGAAACTCTCCATTCTGTCAGGAATACCGTAAACCTCCTGCAAGCCCTCCTTGTTGATGCGCTGCCCGAAAACCACGTATGGACGGATGGCACCATCAATCTCCGGAGTCACGATGCTCTGCGACATGAAGCCGCCGTTCATTCCCTGCTTGTCGTTCTCCCAATCGGTGGTCAAACGGTTGATATTAAGAGGTGAGAACAGAGGAATATTCTTCTGCTTCAGGAACTCAACGAAGTAATCGCCCAGTCTGCCGTGCGCCATATTCACTACTGCATTCGCCTGGATACTGTCGGCATGATGACCGGCGATAAAGCTCTGCAGCTGGTTGATGCGATACACCATAAATCCCTTCTTCTCGAAAGCCTTCTCCATATCAGGAGCCGCACCCATAAAACCGGTGAGCATGATGGTAGGAGCACCTTTCTTATATAAACCGTTCTTTGCCAGGAAGGCATTATATTCGCGGATGCTATTGAAACCCAGTTCATCACCCTTCTCATCTTTCGGGTCGAAATGAGTCAGGAGATAGTTTGGTCGCTCATCCACACGTTCCGGTTCAGGAGCCATGAACTTCTTTCCGTCGATAAACTTACGGATGTAAGCGAGCATGCTGTGATAATTCTTCTTGCTGCCGTTCTCGATATACTGCATCAGATAATCGGCATCGAAGTTATCCACAGATACGATATTGTTGGCTGGGTTGGTAGCAGCATGCGTCAGGGTCGGCACCTTGTAGGAAGCCTCTTCCAACTGCTTGCGCTGGTTCTCATCAATACGGAGACCCATACCATTCACGATAATCATATCGTAATCATCCAGATGATCGAAATCATCGGTTGTAATCTCACTCAGTTTAATCATCGCATTGTCGTTGGCATGCGAAATCTGTCCCAGCGCAATAGCCTGATAGTTGAGGAAAGCGATGCGGGTGGTACCCACCCAGGCAGAGTAAGCCTTCGCCAAACCTCCCAGAACGATCACAGCCAATAAGGCCAGGAAGATGTGTTTCTTTTTGATCTTTCTAATTTTTCCTAATCCTTTTTTCATATCTATTCCTTTTTTCGGGCTGCAAAGGTAAGGCTTATTTAGAAATTGTACAATACCGAGAAATTGTGATTTTCACATTTTTTATACTTAGAATTAGGTATCAGGTTAAACACATTGATATAGTCAATACTAATAAATAAGTAGTGTTTTCTGGTTGAAGGAGATGGAAACGTTCAATATACCGGAAAGAAGAGGGTGTGCCATAAACCAATGACACACCCTCATATTTTTACAGGCTTGGCACCTGAATCTCAGGAATCACCAGATCAGCCTCATCTTCTATCTTGTTGCTAAAGAACATACAATAATATATAGGCATATAAGTGATTCCGTTTTCTGTATAAACCTTCTGCTCATTGCTCAGCACCACAGCCTCATGAATATGATATTCCGGGGTATCCAGGAACTTATCAAGAGCACTATGCACCGTATAATCCTTACCCGACTTGATTTCCACAGGCAAGACTGTCAGGTTTCTGTAATCATCTATCAGATAATCAACCTCACCTTTCTGCTTGTTATCATAATAATGAAGCACATAACCATGGGCATGAAATTCCTGAGCTATGACCGACTCATATACAGCCCCCAGATTCACACTCCGCTCATCCCGCAAAACAGCATTGATATTCGTACCATAAAGAATACTGGTCAGTAACCCCACATCATTCATATAGAGCTTCAGCAAATTCTTACTCTCCGACTCTATCAGCGGAAAACTCGGATTGCTGATAGCCTGCACCGACAAAGCTACTCCAGAATTCGTAAGATACTCAAATTCCTCAGCATAGTCGCTAAACTGCTTATGCGCCTTCAAGCCTTCGATATTCTTTACGATGATACGCTTTTTCTTATTTTCCATGTTCGATGGAATCATATCATATATCTTTCTTATAACAAGCTTGCGCTCATCATCATACTGCGATGCATCTATCTTATAAAGCGCATGAATATCCCGCTGAATACTGCGCACTTGAGCCATATTTCTATTTTCAAGAAACTTATTGACGGCATCAGGCATTCCTCCCACGAGCAGATAAATTTTAAACTGCTGGAGCATATAGTTATGCATCGACTCATTCAAGGCTTTCTTATCCAGAAAACTCTGTCGCATGCTCTCTATCGCCTTCTTTCCACAACCCATCGCCCACAAGAATTCCTCGAAATCAAGAGGATACATCTGTTGGATAGCGATACTGCCAATAGGTACAGAAGGGGTTTGCGACAAGGCGACACCCAGCTGGGAGCCACTTGCCACATATCGGTATTTACTATCCTCGTTGAGAAACTTAAGCATAGTCATCAGGTGAGGATAACTCTGTATTTCATCAAGAAACACCAAGGTATCATCCTTACTTCCGAGATTGTTACCTGCCATGGCACCCAACTGCAAGTAAAAGTCTTCCTTGCTCTTTACTGTTTTAAAGATGCCATCTCCCTCTTGGTCTGCCTTGAGATTTATTTCTACAAAATGCTTGAAAAGTTTCTTTCCCACATATCTTATCAGATACGACTTTCCTATTTGCCTTGCACCATTGACAAGCAGAATCTTCCGAGGTTCATGAAGGAGGAAATTCTCCAAATTATCTGCAAATTTACGTTCTAACATAAGCTTCTCATTTAAATCCGATGCAAATATACTCATTTTCAGTTAATTATACAAATTTTCAGGACTTTTTCTTTCATTTTAGCCCTCAAAAAGAGGAATTATTCCGTCAAAATAAGGGGCAAAAAGAGGAATTATTCCGAAATATACAGCAAGAGCGTGATCACCCAATTCGGCAATCACGCTCTCTACTTATAAACATGATAACATTACGAAGATGAAAGAAAAGCTTAGCAAACCTTCTTCTTCCGCTCACAATAGCGTTCGCATTGGGCACAGATGTCATATCCCAGCATGGCACCCAAGATGAAATCCTCCTCCGGCGTAAGCTGGCACAACGGTTTGGTGATTATCATGCGGATAGCATCCAGACATTCTTTCTTACCAAAGAAGAGATTCAATCGGTCGTTGCCAACCGGCTGGATGATATAATCAATGTTCTGACGCTCTAATCTAGTTATGGCAAAAGACTCATATTTCTTGTTGAAGGTGTAGAGCACCAGGCGGCGCACGCCCTTCTTATATTCATATATATGATTCATCAGAACCTTCAAATCTACTGGTGTTGCGATTTCCTGCTGCATACTATCCGAATTTATCTGGTTTTAATTCAAGAATCAGAGAATTCCATCATTCTCCAATTCTTGAAAAATATATTTTAGAAAAAATTATAACGCTGGCTTGATTGCCTCAAGCCATGCATCGATGCGCTCCTCTGTCTTGTCGTCCTCGTTCACCTCGTCGAGTGCGAGTCCCAGGAACTTGTCGCCATCAATTGCCTCACTGTCATCATAGGTGTATCCGTCTGTAGATACGCCAGGCAATACGGTAGCGCCAGCCTCAACGGCAGCATCATAGAGTTCCTTCATACCGCCGCAGAATGTATCAGGGTAAGACTCGCTGTCGCCACAACCGAACAGGGCTACGGTCTTGCCAGCCAAGCCGGCACTCTTCAGCGTCTTCACGCCATCATACCAGTCATCCTGCATCTCGCCGGCACCCCATGTTGAAGTACCGAGAAGAAGATTCTCATGACTTGTGATAGTAGCATCATCGATGTTAGCTACATCTACAGCTTCCACGCCCAATTTAGAGGCGATGGTTTCGGCAATCGACTGGCATGAGCCAGTAGAAGAGCCATAAATTACGATTGTTGTTTTCATTTGTCTATCTTACTTTTAGTTACATTTATTTTCGGGTGCAAAGATACATCCTTTTTCCATCATCTGCAATACCTAAAAATGATGGTTTCGCAGAAATACCTAAATATGGGGATAGGAGAAAAGTTTTAGGATGGTTTATCCTAAAACTTTTCAAATTTCGGAAGTTTTAGGATGATTTATCCTAAAACTTTCTTAAATATTATACTTTTAGGATGATTTATCCTAAAAAAATAGTATCTTCGCAGCAATTATATAATCAAAGAACAATGAAATGATATGAAACGAATAGAAAGAACGGAATATCTCAATAAGCTGATTGCTTTCAAAGACAAGTCTCTTATCAAAGTGATAACCGGCATTCGCCGTTGCGGAAAATCCACCATTATGGAGATTTATCGTGACTGGCTTAAGAAGCAAGGTGTTCATGACGACCAAATCATCTATCTCAATTTCGAGGATTACGACTTCTATGAGCTTCGCAATCCACATAACTTATATGCTTATATCAAGCCATTGGTTCATCAAGACAAGATGACTTATATCTTCTTTGATGAGATACAACATGTGGAAGATTTCCCAGACATCATCAACAGCCTCAACCTGAAGCCAACAGTAGATCTCTATATTACGGGCTCGAATGCCTATATGCTGTCAAGCGAAATCGCCACATTACTCTCCGGAAGATATGTGGAAATCGCCATGCTTCCCCTTTCATTCAGAGAGTATGTAGAAGGCATCGGCGGAACCGACAATCTTCCCAAAGCCTATACAGACTACATCACAAGGAGCAGTTTTCCATATACCCTTGAACTGGATAGTCCCGCTGAAATCAGCGACTACCTGAATGGTGTATATAACACCATTGTAGTAAAGGACATCATGAGCAGGAAGAAATTACCCGATGTCATGATGCTGGAAAGCGTTATCCGTTTCACAGCAGACAATATCGGCAACATTCTATCCACCAAGCGCATAGCTGATATCATGACTGCCGATGGAAGAAAAATAGACCAGAAAACCGTGGAACGATATCTGACTGCACTCTGCGAAACCTTCTTCGTATATGAAACCAAAAGATACAACATCAAGGGTAAGCAACTGCTCAAGACATTGGGTAAATATTATCTTGTGGATATCGGTTTGAGAAGAATGCTCCTAGGTTCCCGCTCATTCGATGCCGGCCGCATCCTGGAGGACATCGTTTATCTGGAACTACTCCATCGCCAACAGAAAGTATATATCGGAAAGATGGATAATCTGGAAGTAGATTTTGTAGCAATTGATGAAAACGATATCACGTATTATCAGGTAGCTGCTACCGTTAGAGATGAGGCTACCTTAAAACGTGAATTGGCATCTCTGCAGCAAATCAATGACCAATATCCTAAGTATATCCTTACACTTGATGAAGATCCTACTGCCGATTACAACGGTATCAAGAGAATCAATGCCCTAAGATGGCTGATGGGAGAAATAGGATAGCCTATATTTTCTCAGTAACACCATTAATATATAAGGCACAATATTTAAAAAGATATGATTCGATGAAAGATTTTGCAGCGATAGGCTTTAAATAAGGTGAGAGCAAACATCAAGAACATTGATAAACAACCAATTCTCTTGGGAGGTTGATAATTTTCAACCTCTCAAACCACAATTTCATCGAACTTCCCTGATGCCGCTTCACATGACTGTTGATGATATAATAGTCAGCCTGATACTCATCCATCAAATCAGAAAAAGCTGCCTTGATACGGGAACACTTCTCGTTTATCGCATTATCAAGCGGATTCACCAGACGGTTCACGGTCTCGGTAATCTTATCCATATCTATTCTATTCCCTATCTTTTGATAAAGTTGAAGAAGTTCTTCCCGATAATCTACCAGATTTTTGAATTCAATACCTTCCGGATGGTTCAGGAAGAGCAGATAGAGCGCCTTGTGGATAGGACTGAGCTGTACCTCTTTATTACCAAACTCAGGCAACAGGAAGCGATAATCCTCAGTAATGACCAATGGGCTGAGAGTAGCTCTTGCTGCTTCAATACGAAGCTGTTCCAATACGGGCACACCGATAGCTTTCAGCAAAAGGTCAGTTCTTCCTTCTGCCAAAAGTTGGGAGGAAAGCGATTTAATCAAAGCAGCTTTCTCCTCGACACTCCTATTTTCCTGTTCTGTCTGCATACCGGATGCAAAAATACAAAAAGAATAGGAAAAAACGTTTCTCTTCATCAAAAAATCTTCTTTCGCAAGCCTTGCGTTTCTTTTATTATTGTATAATTACTTCTTTTTTATTATCTTTGTGCCCAAAATAGAAATATAGATAAGATGACAGAAGAATGGACCCCTATAGATTTCGGACAGACAGAAGACACCACCAAGAATATCATCAAGGTGATAGGTGTGGGTGGTGGCGGATGTAATGCCGTTAAGAATATGTACTCAGAAGGTATTGTAAATGTGAGCTTTGCCGTTTGCAATACGGATAGCCAGTCGCTATCCAAATCACCTGTGCCTGTAAAAATCATGCTCGGAAAGAGCGGTTTGGGAGCAGGTGCTAACCCTGAAGTTGGAAGAAGCGAAGCGCAGAACACCCAGGAAGACATCAAACGGCTGCTGGATGACGGAACCAAGATGGCATTCGTTACAGCCGGCATGGGTGGCGGTACCGGTACAGGAGCAGCCCCTGTCATCGCCGGCATCGCCAAAAGCATGGGCATCCTGACAGTGGGCATCATCACCATCCCATTTTATTTTGAAAAGCGAAAGAAAATCGTGAAGGCCCTGCAGGGTGTAGAAGAGATGCGCAAGAACGTAGATGCCCTGCTCATTGTCAACAACGAGCGACTTTGCGATGTATATGCCGATTCTGAAATTACCGTAAAGGATGCCTTTAAGCTGGCAGACAAGGTGCTGAGCGATGCCACCAAGAGCATCTCAGAGCTGATTACCGTAGAAGGAACCATCAATCTCGACTTCCGTGACATCGAGACCACCATCAAGAGCGGCGGCGGTGCCATCATGGCGATGGGCAGGGCGAGCGGAGAAGGCAGAGTTCAGAATGCCATCCTCAACGCCTTGGATTCCCCATTGCTCTACGGCAGCGACATCAGCAATGCCCAGCGCATCCTCTTCAACATCTATACCTCCAGCAAGCACCCTATCTTCGTTAGGGAAATGCGAGAGATAGATGCCTTCTTCGATGAATTGAATCCTGACATCAAGGTTATCTGGGGTCTTTCAGATGATGACAGTCTGGATGAGGATGCCAAAGTCACCATTCTGGCAACAGGTCTCAATAACGAACTGGCAGATGAAATTCAGGACAATCCTGTCACAACCACCAAGGATGAAGATGATTACCAGAGAATTATCGATAAGCTTTATCATCCGATACGTGACAATTTCCAATCACATGGAAAAGAAGAATCCCCAAAAGAGGATATTCCAGCAGAGCCATCAAACATAGAATCTACAGACATCCCTGATGAGGAGCCAGCCCCACTCACCCCCGATGCTCCGACTGAAGAACCTCCAGTCATAGAAGAAGAGCCCCAAAAGCCTGTCATACAGCAAAAAACACCAACCTTGGCGAAGAGGATAAGAGACAGACTGAAGAAAATAGCTGAAGATTTAGAAATCATTACGGAAGACGAATAGCTTTTTGCTGATGTACCTGGACTGCAAGAAAGTTATTATAATTAGGGTAGCAGGAGAGTTGTTATAAGCCTTTGTATATGTCAAGCCAAGCCAAATAGAGAAATTTGCGGTAAAAATACCACAAATTTCTCTTATTTTTGTAGGAAATTCACCACAAATTTCGTATATTTGCACCAAAAATGCTAAAAAGCATTCAAATAAATGAATTAATAACAGAAGAAATATGGAATTATTGAAGCAATTATCCGACAATCTCATCAAACGTACCGACACCCGATACGTGAGATATATGTATCATCAGATTCCATGGAAGAATCGGATAAATGCAAGGTCTGTCGTTTAGAGAATATATTGGCATGAAACTCGGAATCGACCTACCAGCCTACACATTGGAACAAATCGTCAATCATGAGGTAGAATTGCCAATAGAGATAGACCATCCCCTATCCCTCTTCAACGAATATCTGCGCCAGGGTTACTATCCATTTTATGAAGACGAAGGCTATAAGATGCGATTGAACCAGGTAGTAAGCATGACGCTGGAAACCGACATTCCCCAATATGCCAACTACACAGTAACCATATCGAGGAAATTGAAGGAACTGATGCAGGTGATAGCAGACAGTGTGCCATTCAAGCCCAACATGAGCACCATCGCTACAACCATCAAGGCAGACCGCGGCTTGCTTCCCGACTACTTTGAACTTATGGAAAAGGCTGGTCTCATCGCCCAACTCCACGATTCAACAAAGGGAGTTAGAGGTCTGGGGAAGGTCGAAAAAGTATATCTCGACAATACTAACCTCTCTTTCGCTCTCACATCAGAAACTCCCGATATAGGAAATCAACGTGAGACCTTTTTCTTTAATCAGATGAGAGTGAACCATACCGTTTACAATTCTCCCATCTCAGATTTTCTGATAGCCGGCAAAACCTTTGAGATAGGTGGCAAGAAGAAAGGTCAGAAGCAGATAACCGAGGCAGAAGAGGGATATATCGTAAAAGATGATATTGAAACCGGTTTCGGCAATATCATTCCTCTCTGGACATTCGGAATGAATTATTAAATTGTGATTGTTACATAAAGAAATGCATTCCCCAGTTTTTTGGGGAATGTTTCCACATACTTTCCTCATTTTCCACACCATCTGTTTTTGGCACATTTTACATAAACTACTGACTATCAGCACAGAGCCATTTTTCTTATCTTTTTGGCACGCCGATTGTGACTATGAATAGCGGGTTCGATAATGAATCCACAAAGAAAGTAAATAACAATAAATAGTAACAATTTTAAAAAGATAAGATTATGAAGAAGTTTATGTTTGCAGCTATCGCAGCTATGGTAATGGTTTCAGTAAGCAACGTTTTTGCATCAAGCA
>ERZ869983.281-NODE-281-length-17724-cov-10.848756_pt1 | contig 17724 bp, 14 predicted proteins | sample MGYA00521106_ERZ869983 | MGnify/ENA primary metagenome ERZ869983 (study PRJEB32232, sample SAMN07284972) | human gut metagenome | biome: human-associated habitat; material: feces | host: Homo sapiens | place: Tanzania | collected 2014-04-05 ...
TAAAAGTGAGAAGATGAATTTGAAGATGAAGAAGAGAAGAGTAAGAGACTTTCTGGTTGCAGGAAGTCTTATTCTTGGAATGATGCTGACCGGGTGTGGAATGTCCGGGCAGCAGACAGAGCAAAACGGGGGAAAAGAACAGAATAAAGTAGAAAATGAAAAGATTAGTGTTGTAGCGACAATCTTTCCGCAGTATGATTTTGTGCGTCAGATCGCGGGAGAGAATGTGGAACTTAAGATGCTTTTAAAACCGGGTGAGGAGACACATTCTTATGAGCCAACGCCACAGGATATTATTGCGATCCAGAATAGTGATCTGTTTATCTATGTGGGCGGCGAGAATGATGCCTGGGTAGAAGACATTCTTGAATCAATGCCGGACAATGGAAGAACAACTTTGAAGCTGGTAGATTGTGTGGATACAGTGGAAGAGGAACATGTGGAAGGAATGAAAGAAGAACGTGGTCATGATCATGATGATCATGACAATCATGACGAGGATGATGCGGAGCATGAAGAGGACGAAGCAGATCATGAAGAGCATGGACAGGAAGAAATACATTCTGTACATGAGATTGATGAACATGTGTGGACATCTCCACTAAATGCGATAAAGATCGTCGAGCAGATCAAAGAAGAACTCTGTGAGATTGATCCGGAAAATGCATCTGACTATGAAGAAAATGCAGAAGCTTATGTAGCACAATTGAATGAATTGGATCAGGAATTTCAGGATGTGGTGGATCATTCAAAACGAAAGCTGATGATTTTCGGAGACAGATTTCCGTTCCGTTACTTTGCAGAAGCATATGGTCTGGATTATTATGCAGCATTTTCAGGATGCGCTTCGGACACAGAACCAAGCGCGGCTACAATGGCATTTTTAATCAATAAAGTGCAGGATGAGAATATTGAAACAGTATTAAAAATGGAACTTAGCAACGAAAATATTGCGAAAGCTATTGCAGAAGCAACAAACGCTGATGTAAAAGAATTTTATAGCTGTCATAATCTGACAGCGGAGCAGTTTGCAGATGGGGAGACATATCTGAGTCTTATGGAGAAAAATGTTGAAACATTAAGGGAGGTGTTGAACTGATGGCGTTGATCAAATGTGAAAATGTATCCATTGGATACGAAGGACAGATGGTCGTACATGACTTGAATTTTGAGATTAATCAGGGAGACTACCTCTGTATTGTCGGAGAAAATGGTTCTGGAAAAAGTACTCTTGTAAAGAGTCTTTTAGGACTGAAGAATGTAGATAAAGGTAAGATTGTTTTTGATGATGGATTAAAACAGACAGAGATCGGCTACCTTCCACAGCAGACAGATGTGAAGAAGGATTTTCCGGCCAGTGTTTATGAAGTGGTTCTTTCCGGCCGGTTGAACAGCAGAGGGATGAAACCGTTTTATACAGCAGAAGATAAGAAGCAGGCGTGGGAGAAGATGGATATGCTTGGAATCCGTGACCTTGCAAAACAATGTTTCCGAGATCTGTCCGGTGGACAAAGACAGCGTGTTCTGCTTGCAAGAGCATTGTGTGCGACAAAGAAACTCTTGCTTCTTGATGAACCGGTCACGGGATTGGATCCAATCGTGACGGCTGAATTTTATCAATTGATCAGCAGAATTAATAAAGAATCTGGAATCGCGGTGGTTATGGTTTCACATGATATTGAGAGTGCAGTAGAGTATGCAAGCCATATTCTGCACTTGCAGGAAACAGTGCTGTATTTTGGAAAAGCAGATGGATACGAGAAGAGTCGTGCCGGCAAGACATTTTTAGGAGGTGAGACACATGTTTGATACAGTGATTGAGATGTTGTCTTATCCTTTTATGACAAGAGCGTTCCTTGTTGGATCGCTGGTTGCATTATGTTCTGCGTTACTGGGCGTCAGTCTTGTATTGAAACGATATTCGATGATCGGTGACGGACTTTCTCATGTAGGATTTGGTGCCATGGCGATTGCGGCTGCGATGAATGCTGCTCCGCTTACCGTAGCAATTCCGGTTGTTATTGTAGCAGCGATTCTGCTTCTTCGAATCAGCGGGAATGCAAAGATCAAAGGAGATGCGGCGATTGCACTGATTTCTACAACATCACTTGCAGTTGGCGTGATGGTGATCTCATTGACAACAGGAATGAATACGGATGTATATAATTATATGTTTGGAAGTATCCTTGCAATGAGTGCGGATGATGTGAAGTTAAGTCTTGTACTTTCTGTTTTTGTACTCATCTTATTTATTGTCTTTTATCATAAGATATTTGCGATTACATTTGATGAGACGTTTGCCCGTGCAACAGGCGTGAAAGCAGGAGTTTATAATACGTTGATCGCTGTACTTACAGCAGTGACGATCGTGCTTGGAATGCGTATGATGGGAGCGTTGTTGATCTCGAGCCTGATTATTTTCCCGGCATTGACATCGATGAGAGTGTGCAGGACATTTAAAAGTGTCATAATAAACGCAGCCATAGTCTCTGTAGTGTGCCTGATCGCAGGAGTGACTCTTTCTTATGTTGCGGCAACTCCGGCAGGGGCAAGTGTCGTTCTTGCCAATCTTGTAATGATGGTTCTGTATACAGTAGTTGGAGCTGTGAAAAATCATATGCGGTAGATTAAATAAGATCAAGAACTCGACGTTGACAAGATATTTTTTAACACTTATAATTAATTTACGCTTTACGCAAATACGAAGACAGGGAGTAGTACACAGTTTGTGGATGTACAGAGGCTTATCTCTGAATTCAGGTGATGACATGGATCGATCTGGTTGCCGGTACAGGTACTGTGAACGGTAAATACTGGATATTCGCCCTGGGCATGAAGGTCATGCTTGGGGCTTTCTTTTTTGAAAAGGGAGGTATATAGATTTGAAACAGATTTCAGGAAACAAATTACTTGTAAGAGCGCTGAAGGAAGAAGGCGTGGATACCATTTTCGGTTATCCGGGGGCATGTACGATTGATATCAGTGATGAATTGTACAAGCAGGATGATATTCGGATTATTCTGCCAAGACATGAGCAGGCACTGGTCCATGAGGCGGATGCTTATGCAAGAACAACAGGTAAGGTGGGTGTCTGTCTTGTTACAAGCGGACCGGGAGCTACAAACCTTGTGACAGGGCTTGCGACAGCGAATTATGACAGCGTACCTCTCGTATGTTTTACCGGCCAGGTAGCAAGACCACTGATCGGAAATGATGCATTCCAGGAGGTAGACATCGTTGGAATTACACGCAGTATTACAAAATACGGCGTTACAGTACGTAACAGAGAAGATCTTGGAAGAATTATCAAGGAAGCATTTTATATTGCAAGAACAGGAAGACCGGGACCGGTACTGATCGATCTTCCGAAAGACGTGATGGCAGAGCTTGGAAGTGCAGATTATCCGGATACGGTCAATATCCGTGGTTATAAGCCGAATACGAACGTGCATATGGGACAGTTAAAACGTGCACTTAAGATGCTGAAAAAGGCAAAGAAGCCGTTATTCCTTGCAGGAGGCGGTGTGAATATTGCCCGTGCGAATGACGTGTTTACAGAAGTTGTAGAGAAGACAGAAGTTCCGGTCGTTACAACGATCATGGGACGTGGAGCAGTTCCGACAGATCACCCGCTTTATATAGGAAATCTTGGAATGCATGGCGCATATGCTTCGAATATGGCAGTCAGTGAATGTGACCTTTTGTTCTCGATCGGAACACGTTTCAATGACCGTATCACAGGAAAGCTGCATGAGTTTGCACCGAATGCGCAGATTGTCCATATTGATATTGATACAGCGTCCATTTCCAGAAATATTCATGTTGATGTGCCGATCGTTGCAGATGCGCTTGAGGCAGTCACAAAGATGAATGAATATGTAGAACACTGTGAGACGAAGAAGTGGAGAAAGCAGATCGCACAGTGGAAGGAAGAACATCCTCTGACGATGAAGAATCGTGTTGACATGGGACCACAGGATATTATTGAAGAGATCAACCGTCAGTTTGATAATGCGATCATCGCAACAGATGTAGGCCAGCATCAGATGTTCACAACACAGTATATTGAGATTACAAAGAACAAGCAGCTGATTACTTCAGGTGGACTTGGAACAATGGGATATGGTTTCCCAGCTGCGATTGGAGCAAAGCTTGGCAATCCGGATAAAGACGTTATTGCAATCTCCGGAGACGGTGGTATGCAGATGAATATTCAGGAGTTTGCAACAGCTGTACTGGAAGAACTTCCGCTGATCCTCTGTGTATTTAACAACGAGTATCTTGGTATGGTGCGCCAGTGGCAGAAGCTGTTCTATGGAAAACGTTACAGCATGACAAACCTGAAGTCAGGAGCTCTCTTCCGCAGAACGAACGGACAGGAGATGCCTGAGTATACACCGGATTTTGTAAAGCTCGCAGAAAGTTACGGAGCGAAAGGAATCCGTGTAATGAAGAAAGAAGATATCGCAGCTGCATTTGAAGAGGCGAAGAAGAATACAAAGACACCGACACTGATCGAATTTGTGATCAATCCGGAAGAACTTGTTTACCCGATGGTACAGCCGGGTGGAACACTTGAAGATCTGATCATGGATTGTTAATCGATTGGAGCAGAAAATTTGATGTTTTGATGTTAGTGAGGAAGAAAAATGGATAATAATATGAAAAAGAGATGGATTTCTCTCTATGTAGAAAACCAGGTTGGTGTACTTTCCAAGATTTCAGGCCTGTTTTCCGGCAAATGCTATAACCTGGACAGTCTGACTGTTGGAACGACAGAAGATCCGACTGTGTCCAGAATGACGATTGCTACAGTCAGTGATGATGAGACATTTGAGCAGATCAAGAAGCAGCTGAATCGTATGATCGAAGTAATTAAAGTAATTGATTTTACAGACGTATTTGTAAGAATGAAAGAGATCCTTTACGTAAAGGTGCTGAAATGTACTCCGGAAGATAAAGTTGAGATCTTCCAGATCGCAGAGACATTTAAGGCGAAAGTGATTGATTACGGAAAGGACAGCCTTCTGGTTGAGTTTGTACAGACTGCAACAAAGAATGATGCGGTTGTGAAACTGATGAAGGAAGAGTTCAAGAGCATTGAAGTTGTCCGTGGCGGAAGTGTTGGAATTGAATCGATCAGCATGATGGAAAGATAATTATAAAAATGATAAAGAAATAAAAAAGTATCAGAAGCAAGTTTGAAAGCTTCTGATACTTTTTGTTTATATGCTTTTGAAATTTGTATCCATTTATGATCTGTTATTATAAATGGAACAATATTGTTGCAATATTAAAGTAAATCAGGATTGAGAAAGTGTCCACCAGTGTTGTGATAAGTGGAGATGCCATGATCGCAGGGTCAAGATTTACTTTCTTGGCAAGAAGTGGGAGGACACATCCAACCAGCTTTGCCATAATTACAGTTCCCATCAAGGAGCAGGCAATCACAACTGCAAGTCCTGGGTTGTGATACTGTATAAAGATACGCACACCGTTGGCAACAGCAAGAAAAGCACCGACGATCAGAGAAATACGGAACTCTTTGAACATTACTTTAAAGAGGTCTTTAAAACGGATCTCATCCAGTGCGATTCCGCGGATGATCAGTGTTGCGCTCTGGGAACCACAGTTTCCGCCGGTATCCATCAGCATTGGGATGAAGGATACAAGAAGTGGAATGGCTGCGAATGCATTTTCGTATTTTGTGATGATCGTTCCTGTGATGATGGAAGTGAACATCAGGATCAAAAGCCATGGGATACGGTTCTTTGCATGCTGGAGAACGGATGTCTCAAAATAAGTCTTCTCACTTGGATTGATAGCAGCCATCTTTGTGATATCCTCTGTGGCCTCATCTACCATAACATCCATGGCATCGTCGAATGTGACGATACCAACCATACGGCCGTCCTGGTCAATGACAGGGAGCGCAAGCAGGTCATACTTTGTGAACAGCTGTGCAACCTGTTCCTGGTCAGCATGTGTATGTACGGAGATGATCTCTGTCTCCATCAGATCTTTGATCGGAACCTCATCATCTGTTGTCATCAGGTCTTTTGCACTTACGATACCGACCAGTTTTCTGCGTTCTGTGATATAGCAGGTGTAGATGGTCTCTTTATGGATTCCAGTCTTCTTGATATGTGCCATCGCCTGTCCGACAGTCATTTCTTCGCGCAGATCTACATATTCCGTTGTCATGATACTTCCGGCACTGTCTTCCGGATAGTTGAGCAGCTGATTGATCATGCTGCGGTCTGACGCGCTTACAGTAGCCAGGATACGCTTTACAAGGTTTGCCGGTAGTTCTTCCAGCATATCGACTGTATCGTCCATGTAGAGGTCGTCTAAGAGCTCTTTCAGCTCTTTCTCAGTAAACATTGCTACCAGATAAGTCTGCATGGAAGTGTCCATATTGGAAAATACTTCAGCAGCTTTATCTTTTGGAATGAGACGAAAAGCAAGAGCCAGCTCTTTATCACTTAAAGTTGAGAGAAGAGAGGCTATGTCCACTTCGTTCATTACATCGAGAATACTTCTGACAGCTTTGAATTCGCGCTGCGCCAGAAGCTTTATAAAAATATCTTTGTCCATGATAATTACCTCGCATTATTTTATTTTTGTCTATTGAGCCACATATGTGGTAACTACTGGCACCAGAGTCCATAACCTCACCTCCCTTGTTTACATTTTTATGAGAAACAAAAAACTCCATCACTGCCTGAACAATGACGGAGTCGTATTGACTTCTTATAAAATGCATCGTTCAAGCTTTAGTATCACAGGGCATATCAATTGCATTAGGTTGTGCCTTCTCGACACAGCCTGCTGACCAACTAATCGTGTCTCCACAATCTCGCGGCAGCAATCTCCGGGTCCTATCGAATGCTTAAGCATGTCAAATATCCCAATCCCTGTGGTAACCTCACCTACCGAAATGATGTAGTTGTGTTGTTTTTACCATAGATTATTGTATCCCACAGAGCGGGGCGTGTCAAGAAAAAATGCGATAAATCTGTGTAAATTGGTGTAAAAAGAAAGAAAAAAAGATATCTGTCAGAGTAATCATTACTTCTGGCAGATATCCTTTTTGTTTTCAATCCTTGCGGATCTGATATACAATTTTCCCATTCACTTTTTCCTCAGTGATCATTTTTTGCTTTACCATATAGGGAAGAATTGAATCAAGAAATTGTCTTGGATTAGTTACATTGATTTGTTCCTGCATAAATGGCTGTTTCGCTGTCAGATCTTTTACATAAGGCTCAAGAGCTGTGCGGGTCATAGGGCCATTTTTCTTCAATGTCTTTTTGACTTTGGAGATTCCTTTGGAACTGAGCATATTAGCAAGATCGCTTCCCTGTCTCATTGTGCGCCACAATCCCCATCCGTAGACGATCATTGTAGCAACTGCAAAGAGAAGTACATAAGGAAGATATTTCAGAATCGTATGCATCATTTCCGTTTCTCTCCTTTCCAGTAGATCAGGTGATTATCATGAAGGATCTCAAGGTATTTGATCAGTCTTGTCAGCGGCTGTTCCATAGAAGGAAACTCTGCTTCAAGCTCTTTGGAAATTGCGTGAACATCTTTTTTATCATCGATGGAGTTCCACACAAAAGTTCCAAGCTTGTCTAACTTGATTTCGCTTACACGGGGACGACGGAAGAAGCGCTGAGCCAGCTTGTGATAAAATCCTTTCCATTCGATAAGGACGGTAATAATACCGTCCTCACCTGTTTCATATTCAATTTCCGGATTCTTCTCCGGGATAAAGTCAAGATAGTTTTTACTGTCTTTCTTTTTCATTGAATTATTTTTCCTTATCAGCTTTCATACATACACCGTACAGAAGTACGAGTAATGCAATGTAAAGCACCAGACTGCCAACCTGTGGTAAGTGGAATGGCAGAATGATCTTAGAATCAATCTTAACTACTGCAAATACAGCAAGAAGGATACCGACGATACCTTCTCCGGCGATCATACCGGATGTAAAGAGAAGACCTCTGTCTGTACGGGCTTTTTTCTCTGCCTCTGTACCTTTTTTCTTCTCAACGAAGATACGTACGATACCACCAGCCATGATACCAGCACTCAGAGAGAATGGAAGGTACATACCAACTGCGAATGGCATAACCGGCATCTTGAGGATCTCAACAACGATTGCAATAAATACACCGATCAGGATCATAGCCCATGGGAGTTCCTCGTTCATGATACCTTCAACGAGCATCTTCATCATTGTAGCCTGAGCTGCCGGAATCTTTTCTGTTCCGTATCCCCAAGCCTCGTTCAGAAGGTAAAGAACGAATCCGATTGCTGCTGAAGAAGCAACAACACCGATGATCTCACCAATCTGCTGTTTGGAAGGTGTAGCACCTACGATGAAACCTGTCTTTAAGTCCTGAGAAGCATCTCCTGCGATTGCTGCAACGATACAGATGATACCACCGATAGAGATGGCTCCAACCATACCTGTAATTCCTGTAGTACCTGTTACTTTCAGGATTACTGTAGCAAAGAGAAGAGTAGCGATTGTCATACCTGATACCGGGTTGTTAGAAGATCCGATCAGTCCAACCATACGAGAAGATACAGTTGCAAAGAAGAATCCGAATACAACGATGATCAGGGCACCAATCAGGTTAACCGGGAAGATTGGAAGGATCCAGATCAGAACAGCGATCACAAGGATAACTCCGATTAGTAATGGAAGTGGAAGATCCTGCTCTGTACGAAGCTGTTTTCCAGATCCTGCATTCTTTTTCATACTTCCGAGTGCCTGCTTGAATGTTCTTACGATCAGAGGAAGGCTCTTGATCAGACTGATGATACCACCAGTTGCAACAGCTCCGGCTCCGATGTATTTGATGTAATTGCTCCAAAGAGCGGAAGGACCACTAGTAGCAAGAAGTTCACTAACGCTGACAGATGCAGGGAAGATTACAGCATCTCCACCGAACAGTGCGATCATTGGCATCAGTACGAACCAGCTGAGTGTACCACCGGCGAACATGTAGCTTGAGATCTTCGGTCCACAGATATATCCTACACCACCAAGTGCCGGAAGAACCTGCATACCAACCTGTGCTCCGCTGTAGTTCTTGAATGCGTGTCCAATCTCACTTGGGAAGAGCTGCATTCCGTCTGCGAGGAATTTGTAAAAAGCTGCGATACCAAGTCCTGCAAATACTGTACCAGCCTTAGATCCACCTTCTTCACCAGCCAGAAGAACCTCTGCACAAGCAGTTCCTTCCGGGAAAGGAAGTGTTCCGTGCTCTTCAACGATAAGAGCCTGACGAAGCGGTACCATGAAGCATACTCCGAGTATTCCACCAAACAGGGCGATCAGAGCGATGGAAAGGATGCTTGGGAAAGCAATCTTTCCTTCTTCAGCCCAGAGGAATAATGCAGGAAGTGTAAAGATAGCTCCTGCTGCAACAGACTCTCCGGCAGAACCGATTGTCTGTACCATGTTGTTCTCAAGAATAGAATCCTTACGGAGAATCACACGAATGATTCCCATAGAAATAACGGCTGCCGGGATGGAAGCAGAAACTGTCATACCTACGAGAAGTCCGAGATATGCATTGGCTGCCCCAAATACGATCGCCAGAAGGATACCAATCAAGAGTGCTGTCACCGTAAACTCAGGAACGACTTTGTCCGCTGGGATGTACGGCTTGAATTCTTTCTTGTTGTTGTCCATTTTTTCAATGTCCTTTCTTTTGTTTTTTATACTATCCTGCTGTCCCCACAACAGATAGCAACGCTTTTTGCCAATACCCAAAAAAATTTTTATTAGCACAGCTTTATGATTATAGCATATTAAAGTGCTAAAAGGAAGAATAAAACGTAAAAATGTTATGGAAATATGTTACAAATATAAAATTTTTATAAAAAATGGTAGATTTTGGAATGAAAAAAAGTGAAAACGAGAAAAATTCTCGATAATCTTGATGAAAAACGAGTTTCTGGAAAAAGTAGAAAAAAATACAGAAATACGTATGAATATAGAAATGACTGATGTCAAGAAGAGAAAAATGTGGTAGAATAAAATGGATTATGTAGTGATAGAAAAGAACGGAGGTAAACAGTTGGAAGCTTATACAGGGTTTGCGGCGGTCTACGACATTTTCATGGATAATGTACCTTACGAAGAGTGGGGCGAATACATTCACAGTCTTTTAAAAGACCGTGGAATAGAGGATGGCATTCTCTTGGATCTGGGCTGTGGCACAGGAACAATGACAGAGAAGCTTGCGGATTATGGATATGACATGATCGGTGTGGATAATTCAGAGGATATGTTGGAACTTGCGATGGAGAAACGTATGGAGTCGGGGAAGGATATTCTTTATCTGCTTCAGGATATGCGTGAGTTCGAATTATATGGAACAGTAAGGGCGATTGTCAGTGTCTGTGATTCAGTCAACTATATTACAGAACCGGAGGAACTGGAAGAAGTATTCCGTCTGGTGAATAACTACCTGGATCCAAAGGGAGTCTTTTTGTTTGATTTTAATACTGTATATAAGTATAAGGAAGTTATGGGAGATACTGTGATCGCGGAAGACAGAGGGGAATGCAGTTTTATCTGGGATAATTTCTATTATGAAGAAGAGCGGATCAACGAGTATGATCTGACCCTGTTTATCCAGGAAGAACAGGAAGACGGAAGCGAAGACTTATACCGGAGATATCAGGAGACACATTACCAGAGAGGTTATACGTTGGAAGAGATGAAAGAACTGGTAGCACGTTCCGGACTTGTTTTTGAGGCGGCATATGATGCAGTGACTCATGAAGCACCGACAGAGAAGAGTGAGAGAATCTATATCGTAGCCAGAGAGTCCGGAAAATAAAATGGATACAATTAATATTATATACACAAAGACGAGGAGAATAAGACATGAATGATTATATTGTAAGAGCAACAGCAGGAAATGCACAGATCCGTGCATTTGCGGCAGTGACAACAAACCTGGTTGAGGAGGCAAGAGAGCATCACGGAACAAGTCCGGTTGCGACAGCAGCGCTCGGACGTCTTCTTACAGGCGGAGTGATGATGGGAAGCATGATGAAGAATGATACAGACATGCTGACGATCCAGATTCAGTGTTCCGGTCAGATCGAAGGTCTTACTGTGACAGCGGACAGTAAAGGAAATGTAAAAGGATATGCATTTAATCCTGATGTTATGCTTCCGGCGAAGAACGGAAAGCTTGATGTTGGTGGAGCACTTGGACAGGGTGTCATGACGATCATCAAAGACATGGGACTCAAAGAGCCATATTCCGGACAGACGATCCTGCAGACAGGAGAGATCGCGGAGGATCTTACTTATTATTTCGCAACATCTGAACAGGTACCATCTTCTGTAGGACTTGGAGTTCTGATGAACAAAGATAATACAGTGAAATGTGCCGGTGGATTTATCGTACAGGTTATGCCGTTTATCGAGGATGAAGTACTCAATAAGCTGGAAGCGAATATTCAGAAGATCCAGTCTGTAACATCCATGCTGGATAACGGACATACACCGGAGCAGATGCTCGAGCAGGTTCTTGAAGGACTTGATCTGGAGATCACAGATACAATGCCGGCACAGTTCTATTGCAACTGCTCTAAGAAGAGAATTGAGAAAGCAATCATCAGTATCGGAAAGAAAGATATTCAGGAAATGATCGATGAAGGCAAAGAGATTGAAGTGAAGTGTCATTTCTGTAATACAGCATATAAGTATTCCGTAGATGAATTGAAAGAATTGTTGAAACAGGCTCGATAGAAGATGGGGTGAAGATGAGATGAAAAATGGATTTGTAAAGGTTGCGGCAGCAACACCGGATATCCGCGTTGCAGATGTGGAATTCAATACACAGAATATCATCAATGCGATGGAAGAAGCACAGAAAAATGGTGCGAAGATTCTTGTGTTTCCGGAGCTTTGTGTGACAGGATACACCTGTAGTGATCTGTTCGACCACAGCGTACTTCTGAAAGCTTCCAGAAAAGCACTGCTTGAGATTGCAGAAAATACAAACGACAAAGATATGCTTGTATTTGTCGGAGCACCGCTTGAAGTGAATGGAAAGCTTTACAATGTAGCTGCGGCAATGAACCAGGGCGAGATTATTGGATTTACGACGAAGACATTCCTGCCAAACTATGGTGAATTTTATGAGATGCGCCAGTTTACTCCGGGTCCACAGACAGTGAGAGAGATTACATTTGAAGGAAAGAAGATTCCATTCGGTCCGCAGATTCTCTTCCAGGCAGAAGGAATGGAAGAACTGGTAGTGGCAGCAGAGATCTGTGAGGATGTCTGGTCACCGGTTCCGCCTAGTATTCAGGCAGTACTCGAAGGAGCAACTGTGATCGTCAACTGTTCTGCAAGTGATGAGACGATCGGAAAAGATACTTATCGTCGTGCACTGATCTCCGGACAGTCTGCAAGATTGATCTCCGGATACATTTATGCGAATGCAGGAGAAGGGGAGTCTACAACCGATCTTGTTTTCGGCGGACACAATATCATTGCTGAAAACGGAACAGTGCTGAAAGAAAGCAGTAGATATGTAAATGAAATTATTTACTCAGAACTGGATCTTCAGAGAATTACAGGCGAGAGAAGAAAGAATACAACATTCCAGCCTATGGATGAAGAGACTCTGGTACGCGTTCCATTTACTGTGGAAGAGACAAAGACATTTTTGACAAGAACATTTCCGAAGAAGCCGTTTGTTCCTTCAGATGAAAAGACTCGTGCACAGCGCTGTGAGGAGATCCTGACGATTCAGGCAATGGGATTGAAGAAACGTCTGGCTCATACAAATGCCAGAACTGCGGTTGTCGGCATTTCCGGAGGTCTGGATTCTACGCTTGCATTGCTTGTGACAGCACGTGCATTTGACATGCTTGGAAGAGACAAGAAAGACATCATTGCTGTGACAATGCCTTGTTTTGGTACGACAGACAGAACTTATCAGAATGCATGTGAGATGTCTAAGAAAGTCGGAGCAACTTTGGTCGAGGTTCCAATCGCAGATGCGGTGAATATTCATTTCCGTGATATCGGGCATGATCCGGAAGATCACAGTGTAACTTATGAAAACTGCCAGGCGAGAGAGCGTACACAGGTGCTGATGGATATCGCAAATAAGACTTGGGGAATGGTTATTGGAACAGGTGATCTGTCAGAGCTTGCGCTTGGATGGGCGACCTATAATGGAGACCATATGTCCATGTATGGAGTCAATGCATCTGTACCGAAGACTTTGGTTCGTCATCTTGTAAAATATGCAGCAGATGACACAACAGATGAGGCACTTAAAAACGTGCTTTATGATGTGCTTGATACACCGGTAAGTCCGGAGCTGCTTCCACCGAAGGACGGAGATATTGCACAGAAGACAGAAGATCTTGTAGGACCTTATGAACTGCATGATTTCTTCCTGTACTTTATGCTTCGTTTCGGATATGAGCCGAGCAAGATCTTCCGTATCGCTTGTATGACATTTGACGGTGAATATGACAAAGAGACGATCTTCAAATGGCTGGAGACATTCTGCAGAAGATTCTTCTCACAGCAGTTCAAACGTTCCTGCCTGCCGGACGGACCGAAGGTTGGTACTGTGGCACTTTCTCCAAGAGGGGACTGGAGAATGCCAAGTGATGCCTGCGTAGCGGTATGGATGAAGGATCTCGAGGCTTGCAGAGTATAATCTGTGGTGAAAACCAGAGAGAAAGAGAAAAAGATAAGAAAAAGCATTGCAGGATGTGGAAAATCAGCATCCTGCATAAACTTGGGGAAGAAAAAGGAGAGGATAAGATGAAACTAATCAGAACAGAGGATGCAGTCGGCAGTGTGCTTTGCCACGACATTACCCAGATCATTCCGGGAGTGGTGAAGGATGCGGTCTTCCGCAAAGGTCACGTAGTGACAGAGGAAGATGTACCGGTACTGCTTTCCGTAGGAAAAGAACATCTCTATGTATGGGAGAAGCAGGAAGGTATGCTTCATGAAAATGATGCGGCAGAGGTGCTGCGCCAGGTCTGCCAGGGAGAGCATATGAATGCATCTGAGGCGAAAGAAGGAAAAATCGAACTGACTGCACAGTGCGACGGCCTTCTGAAGATTAATCGCGAGAAATTAAATGAAGTAAATGCACTTGGTCAGATCGTACTTGCATCCAGACATGGAAATTTCCCGGTGAAAAAGGAAGACAAGATTGTAGGAATGCGTGTCGTTCCGCTTGTGATCGAGGAAGAGAAGATGAATCATGTGAAAGAGCTCTGTGGGGAAGAGCCGATTTTCACAATTCTTCCATTCCATCAGATGAAAGTCGGAATCGTGACAACAGGAAGCGAAGTTTATCATGGAAGGATCACAGATAAATTTACTCCGGTCGTAAAAGCGAAATTAGAAGAAGCGGGCATGGAAGTGCTTGGAAATGTACTTTGTGATGATGATTCTCAGATGGTGACAGATGCGATCAATGACTGGATCGAAAAAGGTGCAGAATTCGTTGTCTGTACAGGCGGAATGAGTGTTGATCCGGATGACAGAACACCATTGTCTATCAGAAATGCAACAGATGAGGTGATAACTTATGGCGCACCGGTACTTCCGGGAGCGATGTTCATGCTGGCTTATAAAGGTGAGATTCCGGTTGCAGGCCTTCCGGGATGCGTAATGTATGCAAGAAGAACAATCTTTGATCTGGTACTTCCGAGAATCGCAGCAGGTGAGAGACTGAGTGTGGAAGATTTCACAGTGCTTGGAGAAGGTGGACTTTGCCTGAACTGTGATGTTTGTACTTATCCAAATTGTGGATTTGGAAAATAATAAGATGAAGGAGAAGTGGGGAATGAATTCATTTTACATTCAGTTGCAGGCAGAACTTGTAGATGCAAAAGAAGAGCTTTGGGCACAGACTCAGATTGATGGTGCGGAAGCAGGAAAGAAAACTCTGTTGAAAGGTGAGCCGGAGAATACAGACAGTGTTTTTGTAGATGAAAAAGGTGAGCGTGTTTTCCAGGAGCGTATCAGCCGTCCGGCGAAGCTGGTGATCTGTGGCGCTGGGCATGTATCGATGCCGATTATCCGTATGGGAAAAATGCTTGGATTCCATGTGACAGTTGTGGAAGACCGTCCGAAATTTGCGGATGATGCGAGAAGAGAACAGGCTGATCAGGTCTATTGCGAACCATTTGAAGATGGTCTTGCAAAGATCAAAGGAGATACAGATACATGGTTTGTTATTGTTACAAGAGGTCACAGATATGACACAGATTGTCTCAGAACAATCCTTGGAAAGCCAAGAGCTTATGTTGGAATGATGGGAAGTAAGAGAAGAACTGCAATCGTGAAAGACCAGCTGGAGGCAGAAGGTTTCGAGCGTGAGGTGCTTGAAGCAGTTCACACACCGATCGGTCTGAAGATTGCTGCCGAGACACCGGAAGAGATTGCGGTATCTATTATGGCAGAAATCATTCAGATTAAAAATAGCCGTGCAAAGAGCGGTGGATATTCCGGTGAACTTCTTGAAGAAATTCTGAAAGAAGATGAGTGTGGAAAAGTGCTTGCGACAATTATTTCCAGAAAAGGTTCTGCACCACGTGGCGTAGGAACAAAGATGCTTGTATGCGGAGATGGAAGGATCATCGATACAATCGGTGGAGGATGTGTGGAGAGTGAGATTATTCAGAAAGCACTCCTTATGATCCGCACAGAACAGGAAGGATTCCAGGTATGCAAGATAGACATGACAGCAGAGGCGGCTGAGGATGAAGGTATGGTCTGTGGCGGCGTTGTTGAAGTCATGTTGGAAAGAGTAAAATAAAGGCTCTGGACAGTAAAATGATAGTAGTAATTGAGATTGGAGAATAAAAAATATGGATGATATCAAAATTTTGAAAGGAAATATTATCTATACAAAGACGAAAGACGCATTTGAGACATGCGAACACGGTTATCTTGTGTGTAAAGATGGAAAAGTAGAAGGAATCTATCAGACACTTCCGTTCCGACTTGGAGGGGAACCAATTGAGGATCATGGAGATTGTCTGATCGTTCCGGGAATGACAGATCTGCATATACATGCACCGCAGTATACATTCCGTGGTACAGGGATGGATCTGGAACTTCTGGAGTGGCTGGAGACGAATACATTTCCGGAGGAAGCAAAATACAAGGATGTATTGTATGCGAATGAGGCGTATGCGAAGTTTGCTGAGAATTTGAAGAACAGCTCAACAACAAGAGCATGTGTGTTTGGAACAATTCACAGAAGACCGACACTTGTTCTGATGGATCATCTGGAAAGAAGCGGTCTGGTTACGATGGTCGGAAAAGTGAATATGGACAGAAATTCACCGGATGAACTTCGTGAAGGTACACAGGAGTCTGCAGAAGAGACAGTTGAATGGATGAAAGATGTTCAGCATAAAAAGTATAAGAATACGTTGCCAATCCTGACGCCTCGTTTCATTCCGAGCTGTACAGACGAGTTATTGGATATGTTAAAGATGGTTCAGATGCGTTATCAGATCCCGGTACAGTCACATTTATCAGAGAATCTGTCAGAAATCGAATGGGTAAAAGAACTTTGCCCATATGCAGAGTTTTATGGAGATGCATACGACCATTTTGGACTGTTTGGAGCAGATGCACCGACGGTTATGGCGCATTGTGTATACAGTACGGAAGAAGAAATCCAGAGAATGAAAGAAAATGGTGTATATGTTGCTCATTGTCCGGAATCAAATGAGAATCTTTCTTCCGGAATCGCGCCGGTAAAACGTTATCTGGAAGAAGGGCTTTCTGTAGGACTTGGAAGTGATGTCGCAGGTGGATCGACAGAGAATCTTTTTAAGGCAATGGCACATGCAATCCAGGTGTCAAAGCTTCGTTGGAGATTGGTCGATCAGAACTATCCGGCATTGAAGTCAGAAGAAGCATTCTATATGGCGACTAAGGGTGGCGGATCCTTCTTTGGAAGAGTTGGAAGTTTTGAAGAGGGATACGAGTTCGATGCAGTTGTTTTAGATGACAGCAGACTGGAATCCTCCCGTCAGATGAGTGTGAAAGATCGCTTGGAAAGAATGATTTATCTTGCCGATGAGAGAGAAGTGAAAGCAAAATACGTCAGAGGAAATAAAATTATATAAAACAGCAGAGCTCAATGCAGATAAAAGCATTGAGCTTTTGTTTGTTATAGGCATGGCTCTGTTTTTCTACACAATTATTGTTGTAAGTTATTATCAAAAAACATTGAACATTGTACATAAATATGTTATCCTGTTTCAAAGCATATTTTCTAAAACATCTAAATTCATATAAAGGTTTCATTACAGGTCGAAGACACCTGTCAAATCAGAAAATTCATGCTTTTAAAATCCATTATTTAAAGCAGAGGTTTTCTGAAAGAAGAGAGAACTTCTGTGAAAATCACATAAGGAGGTCTCTTAGATGAAACAAAAGAGAAAGCAATTGCCGGAAAAACAGCAACCGGCAGATGGAAAGCTGCTTCAGTGGCATCCCGCATTTTATGCAGACTTGCAGATTGAATTCAGAGAGGAAAAAGAAAAATTAAAATTTGAACGAGAGTATCTATTAAGTTCAAAGCCAATGGCAATTGATGTGTTGATCATTAAAAAGAAGAATGCGGAGCCAATCCATAAAAATATCGGAAAAATATTCCGCAAGTATAATAT
>ERZ869983.284-NODE-284-length-17625-cov-11.179451_pt1 | contig 17625 bp, 10 predicted proteins | sample MGYA00521106_ERZ869983 | MGnify/ENA primary metagenome ERZ869983 (study PRJEB32232, sample SAMN07284972) | human gut metagenome | biome: human-associated habitat; material: feces | host: Homo sapiens | place: Tanzania | collected 2014-04-05 ...
AATTAGGCATTTCCTGACGTACATTTTAGTGAAATAATGTATAAATGGAAGAGCGAAGAGTCGCCCCCCTAATGACAGCGCTTTATCAAACGAGAAAAAAATGAGAAAAAATAATAATTATTAATTAATAAACTTGAAACAAAACAAGGATGAGAAGATTAACTCTTTTACTTGTCTCACTTGTATTGTTGTCTATCCAATCGGCCTTGGCGCAGAGTTTCAGCGTCAAGGGTACAGTCGTGTCCGCTGAGGATAACGAACCGATGATTGGTGTGACTATCATGCAAGAGGGAACATCAAATGGTGTGGTGACCGATATAGACGGTAACTATACCATCGAAATTAAGGGTGCTTCGAAGGCTACGCTTGCCTACTCTTATGTGGGTTGCGTTACGCAGAAGCATGTAGTGAAAGCGCAGACTAACACGCTCAACATCACCCTTGCTTCGGATTCCAAGATGATGGACGAAGTGGTTGTGGTGGCGTATGGTGTGAGAAAGAAGGGAACCATTGCGGGTTCCGTGTCTGCCGTAAAGTCTGAAAAGATAGAAAATGTGCCGGCGGCAAGCTTCGACCAGGCTTTGCAGGGACAGAGTACCGGTTTGCAGGTCATCTCTTCTTCGGGTGAACCTAGCAAGGCGGCTACCTTCCAGATCCGTGGTACCAACTCTATCAACTCCGGCAAGTCGCCACTCTTTATCCTCGACGGCGTGCCTATCTCAAGTTCTGATTTCAATACCTTGAGTCCTAACGACATCGAAAGTATCTCTGTGTTGAAAGATGCCTCTTCTACCTCTATCTATGGTGCACGTGCTGCCAATGGTGTGGTTGTCATCACTTCCAAGCGAGGCTTGGCAATGGACAAGGCGAAGATTACGCTCCGTGCACAGTATGGTTTCTCTGAGTTGGCACAGACCAACTGGAAAATGATGAATACCGACGAGCGTATCCAGTTTGAGAAAGAAGTAGGTCTGGATACAGGTAAGGATTACAATCTCCTTTCAAGAGTAAACGTAAACTGGCTGGACGAGGTGTTCAACGACCGAGCTCCGCTGCAGAGCTACGAACTCTCTATCAACCGTGCTACCGACCGCTTGAACTACTATGTTTCTGGTGGTTTCTACGACCAGGACGGTATCGCACAGAATTCAACCTTCCGCCGTTACAACATCCGCACCAATGCTGATGTAAAGGCTGGCAAGTGGTTGAAGGTTGGTACCAACACCATGGCTGCCTATGAGGAGGCTCAGCAGGCTGACGACGGTAGCTATACTACCGTTACTCCTATCTCAGCATGCCGATTCATGCTTCCTTACTGGAATCCATACGCAAAGGATGGAAGTCTGGCTTCACTTGCTGCAGGCAACTGGGCTGGAACCAGCGAGAACCCTATCGTTTACATGGGCTTGAATCCTATCAAGAACAAGAAATATAAGGTACTCTCTACCATGTATGCTGAAATCTATCCGATAGAGAATCTGACTATCCGCACTCAGTTTGGTGCCGATTTCACCCATTCTACAGCGTTCCTCCAGTCGTTCCCAAGTCTCTCTTCCAACAACGGACAGGGTACTGCGGCTCGCCAGAGTAGCGATGCCATCAACCTGACAGAGACCACTACGGCTAACTACCGTTTCACCCTGAACGATATCCATTCGTTCAACGTGATGCTGGGTCAGGAGGCTGTCAATTTCCACTCAGAGGGTTTCCAGGTATATTCCAAGGGTCAGACCAGCGATCTTCTGACCAACGTATCATCAGGTACACGTGCCAGCCGCTGGGCAGATTCATCATCTGATTACTCTTACCTGTCATTCTTCATGCGTGGCGAGTATAACTATAAGGAGCTCTACTATGCCGACTTCTCTCTGCGTACCGATGCTTCTTCACGTTTCGGTAAGGATCATCGCTGGGGTACATTCTGGTCACTCGGTTTCATGTACAACGTGAAGTCAACCGACTGGCTGAAGGATATGAAGTGGCTCAGCACCGCCCAGATTGCCGTAAGTACCGGTACATCGGGTAACTCTGAGATTCCTAACTATTATCACCTGGCTCTGGTTTCTGGTGGTGCCAACTACGATGATACAGCAGGTTTCTATCCATCACAGAGTGGTAATGAGGATTTGGGTTGGGAGTCAACCTGGGCTAACAACTTCGCCCTCCGTCTTGGTTTCCTCGACAGAATCAACTTCAGTTTCGAGGCTTACTACAAGCGTACCTCTAATATGCTGATGCGCGTACCTGAGTCTTACACCGTAACCGGCGAGGGTTATCGCTGGAAGAACGTAGGTGTGATGGCTAACAAGGGTATCGAGTTGAGCGCTGACGGTGATGTAATCCGCACCCGCGACTTCACCTGGAATGTAAGTGCCAACGTATCTTACAACCAGAACCGATTGAAGGAACTCTATAACGGTGTAACCGAGTATGTAAACTCAACCACCGGTTTGAAGTATGTAGTAGGTCACTCAGTAAGTGAGTTCTTCCTGAACCGTTATGCCGGTGTGAACCCAGCAAATGGTGAGCAGCTCTGGTATGATAAGGACGGCAACGTAACCAACGAGTTCCGCGAGAGCGACAAGGTGATGACAGGCAAGACCTATGATGCACCTTGGATGGGCGGTTTCGGTACAAGCTTCCGTTGGAAAGGCTTGCAGCTTTCTGCCCAGTTCAGCTGGATCGGTACACGCTACGTCATCAACAACGACCGTTACTTCGAGGAGAGTGGTGTAACCTTCGGTACAGCTTACAACCAGTCAAACCGTCTGTTGTACGACCGTTGGAAGCAGCCAGGCGATATTACCGACATCCCACGTTGGGGTGAGGTAACCCAGCTCGACGACCGCTTCTTGGAGAATGCATCGTTCCTCCGTCTGAAGAATCTCAGTCTGTCCTATTCATTGCCACAGAGCCTGTTGCGCAAGACCAACTTCTTCTCTATGGTCAGAATCTACGGTCAGGCACAGAACCTCTTCACCGTAACCGGTTTCAACGGTCTGGATCCTGAGGTTTCATCCAATATTTACCAGGCACAGTATCCGGCATCACGCCAGTTTACTCTGGGTGTTGAATTGCAATTCTAACCAAGAAAGGAGAAAAAGAAATGAATATCAAAAATATAAAGACATACATCCTGTCGGGAATCCTAGCCCTCTCGATGTCTTCCTGTCTTGATAAGTATCCTGAGGATTCTATCCGCATGGATGAGGCTATCAACACGGTGGACGACATGGACAAGCTGGTGTACGGTATCTACGACAGTTTCAAGAGCAGCGCCCTCTATTCGGGCAATCTGACAATCCTGCCAGATCTGCAGGCAGACTTCGTGTACTGCGTGAAGGGCTACTCTAATGCCTATGGCGATATCTACCGTTGGAAGGACATCAAGGCTACCAACACCGACATCGAGGCGGTATATGGTGAGCTTTATGGTGTTATCAACACTGCCAACTTCCTGCTCGACAACGTAGATAAGGTAAAGGCAAACACCAACAGTGACAAGGAACTCGACAAGCTGGAGCAGTATGAGGGCGAGGCTTACTTCGCACGTGCACTGGCTTACTCAGAGTTGATCAAGTGCTTCTGCAAGGCTTATGACAGCGATGAGCAGGCAGAGAAGGAACTCGGCGTGGTACTCACAGAGCACTATTACGGTAATGAGCCACAGAAGAGAGCCACTCTGAAGGAATCATACGATTTCGTGTTGAGAGACCTTGACAAGGCTGCTGAGTATCTCAAGGTAGATGAAGACTTCTCTGGAAGTCTCTACAACGAGATTTACTTCAATGAGTATACCTGTCATGCCTTGCGTGCGCGCGTATCCTTATATATGCACAAGTACGATGATGCCATCAAGTATGCATCTAAGGTAATCGGCAGTAAGTATTATACATTGGAGAAGGCTTCTTCCAACTCCTATACCAACCAGGTGAACGATTACAAGTATATCTGGACCTATGGTGATTCGCGTGAGGCTATCTGGAAGGTAGGCTTTACAGTGAACAGCTATGGTGGTGCATTGGGTACAATCTTCGATAACTACAACTATGTAAGTTACCGTCCAGACTATGTGCCTGAGACATGGGTTATCAACTCATTCGACAGCAATGACCTCCGTGCTGCAGCCATCTTTACAACCCGTACAACCGGTTATGAGCACGGTTTGCAGTGGCCTTTGCTGAGCAAGTATTTCGGTGATGCAGAATTCCTGAACAACAACATCCTGCATGTTCACCAGCCAATGGTGTTCCGTCTGTCTGAGCAGTATCTGATACGTGCTGAAGCTTACGCAATGAATGGTGAATACGGCAAGGCAGGTAAGGACATCTCAACCCTGCGTACAGCCCGCTACTCATCTTACGGTGGTAACACATCAATGAGCGACGAGAGTAGCGCCATGAAGATTATCGAGGCAGAGCGCGTGAAGGAACTTTATATGGAAGGCTTCCGTCTGAACGACCTCAAGCGCTGGCACAAGGGATTTGAGCGTAAGGCTGCCGACCAGCCTGCTGCCAACTTCGTGCAGAGCAGTCTGAAGGTTGAAAAGGATGACCCTCTCTTTGTCTGGCCAATTCCTCAGCATGAGCTTGAGGCACCAGGTTCTGAGATTCAGCCTAATGAAAGTAACAAATAAAATAAGGAGACGATCATGAAGAAAATAATGATGGGATGTTTGGCAGCCGTAGCTGCACTCATCGCTCTTGTGAGTTGTTCACAGGATTATACCACTTATGCTGGTCCAAGTCATATCATGTTCTCTGATACGCTCTATCAGTATGCTGTACAGGAAAGCAACGAGGTTTTCAATGTGCCTGTATCTGCAACCGAAAAAGCTGACTACGACCGCACCTTCGGCGTGGAGGTAGTAGACAAGCAGAGCAATGCCATCGAGGGTAAGCATTACCGCATCCTCAACAACACCGTTACAATCAAGGCGGGCGAGATGGTAGGAAATGTGAAGGTTCAGGGTATCTATGATAACATCGGCAAGACCGATTCGCTCGGCTTCACCCTGAAACTGGTGATTCCAGAGAAGTATAACTGGACGGATCTCTATAAGGACTATGCCCACGTAGTAATGCAGAAGTCTTGTCCTTTCGATATCCACAACTTCTCAGGCTGGTGTATGGTAACATCTACCTTCTACAGCCAGTATCTGAACAACGTAACCAACCGTCTGATCAAGACAGAGGTGGTGGAAGACGAGGAGAATACTGTTCTCCTGAAGGATGTTTACTATAAGGGCTACAACCTGAAGTTGAAGTTCAACACCAAGAACATTCTTGAGCCAAAGGTAGAGATGGACGATCAGATAGCCGGTGAGACCGGTGAGGCGTTCGGTACCATCTATGGAGATGGCAAGTTGCGCATCAGCCAGCCTTCTCTCTATACCTCTTATTATAACACCTGCCAGAACTATGTATTGCAGTATGTCACCATGAGTGTAGACAACAAGGATGGTTCAACCTTCGGCAACGTAGGAACCTTCATCACCATGTTTGAATGGATCAGCGATGCAGAGGCAGAGAAATTGAAAGAACAAGGATATTAATCGTAGAATAAAAAGCAAATGAAAACATTGATTTCAAAATATTGGCTCGTATTGATGGCGCTGGTATCAGTGACTCTGTTCACCGCTTGTTCCAGCGATGACGACGATGCCGTAACTCCTGTGTTCCCACAGGTACAGACTATCGCCGGTGCAGCTGGCACAGAGTTGGACTTCACCTTCGATGCCAACGAGAGCTGGAGCCTTTCATCAGACAAAATCTGGTGTAAACTGGTGCAGGGCGAGAAAGCAGACGCCTTCGTACTCAATGGTACTGCAGGCAAGCAGACCATCAAGGTTAAGATTACTGCTGATGATGCCAGTGATGATATGAGCGTGGCTCAGCTCTTCCTGAGCATGGGCGGTCAGAAGGTTGCCATCGCAGAGGTTCAGCGTTCGGCTGCCGGCTATGACCTGAAGGTTTACGATGCGGCTGGCGAAGATATTACCGAGACGGGTATCACAGTAGGTTACAATGTATACAACAAGTTTACTGTTAAGTCAAACTTCCGTTTTGCTGTTACCAACACTCCTGCTTGGGTAGAGTTGGAAGGCGGCTTCCTGGTAGGTACACCTAACAAGGATGCTGTAGGCGGTGTTTCCTTCAAGGAGAATCAGGGTGTAAGTGCTAAGTATGCCATCGCTAAGGATGGCAACTACACCATCACTTTCACTTCTGAGGATGGCAAGGCTGCTGTAACCGTACCTGTTATCTATAATGGTATGACCACCAGCACAATGGATATTACATGGCCAACCTCATCACAGTGGGCAGTATGGAATGTATCTCTCGATGGTAAGGTGTTTACCCAGAATGGTTCTAGCCTGAATGGCGGTGATACCAACGATTTCACCTTCTATAACTTTGTTCCTTTCACCCTCAAGACCTTTGGTGATGATTATCAGCTGGTAGTCTTCGAGAAAGAGGAGGATGGTCTGCGCGAGGAAACATCTGGCGCTGTGAAGTTGCAGGGTGAGAAGGGTGACGTTAAGCTCACTATTGAGCCTTTGAGCAGCGGAAGCCGTGAGTTCCTGGTTTATGCATTGCCACAGGGCGTTTATGCTGATTTGGAGAATGGTCCTGATGAGATGCTTGAGAATAATTTCACAAGCGTGAAGAGCGATTACGACCGTTTCTTCCTGATGGATGTTGTACAGAAGGAGGCAAGCTCTTCTGCTGATGATCAGGCTGTAGCACCGACAATCTTGAAGATGAACTACTTGCCAGTAGAGTGCAAGAAGGATAAATCAAAGTATGGTTCTATCATATCTGATAATTTTGGCTACAATGGTGACGAAATATATGTCGCTCAGTCAGAAGTAGGAAGCTCTCTTACAGTTAATCCTAATATCAAGGATTGGGATCCTACCACTATGATGGAGACAGGCTATCTTACAGTTAAGGATAGTGAAAATCAAGATGTTTACGCTGAGCCTGCAATGGACGATAAGGAAAATTGGATTTTCTTTGTAAATGTTCCTGCTTCAGCTCCAATATTTATGGTATTCCAGGACAATGGAACTCCTGTAAAAGTTCTTGTTGTTGAACCTCTTGAAGAGGGAATGAGTAAGAAACATACTTCTATCAGAAAAATTAGAAAGTAATGAACAGAATGAAAATATTTTCAAAGGCACTCTTGTTGCTCTTGGTCTCTCTCCTGACCTTTGCAGCAACAAGTTGCTCGGATGATGAAACCGGAGGCTGGGACGGCACATACGGATATGTGCAGTTCAAGCTCAGCAAGAAGGTTTCTTCAAGAGCTACCCGTGCTGCTGCCCTTGACAAACTTGAGAAACTGGATGATGCCAAGAAAATCAAGGTGGTCATGGAGCACAATGGTACAACTGTGTCTCAGACGCTGGTGCTCAATTCTTATAATTCAGAGAATGCTGAGTACGGTCTGAGAAGTGAAAAACTGCAACTCGCTTCGGGTACTTACACCGTCATCGGTTTCTATCTCTATGATGCGGTTGACGAGGAGTTGCTGGCTTCTTCTGCCGGCGAAACATTCACTGTAGTAGGCGGCGGTCTGGAAGTGCAGAACCTCATGGTAGAGACTGTGGAGCGCGGTAAGGTGAAGTTCAATCTCGTGAAGGAGTGGGAGAAGACCCGTGCCGGTGGTACTGAGTATCTTTTCTCTAACATCCGTCTCGTTGACGTCAGCGTAACCAACCTCTTTACCCGTGAAACCTTTACCTTCCCTGAACTGAAGGTGAAATATAAGGAGTCTAGCAAAGAGAATCAGAATCCTGACAATGAGAACGATAAGTATATGGACACTGGTACTGCTTACTGCGATACGACCGTATGGTTGCCTGCCGGTACTTATCAGGTTACCTCTTATACCACCTATGGCAAGACAGGTGCGCTGAAGACCAAGTATGAGACCCAGCCTGTAAAGGGTGAGGCTTTCGTTATTGAGGACAATCAGCTCAATGAAAAAGCACAGGTGCCTATCCTCCTTTCCAAGACCAAGGAATATATCAAGGACTATGAGGCTTTGAAGGCTATCTGGGAATCTCTTCAAGGTAAGGAGTGGAGCTTCTATGGCGACGCTACCTTCAAGGGAGCTAACTGGAACTTCAACAAGGAACTCGATATGTGGGGCGACCAGCCGGGCGTAACGCTCAACAGCAACGGCCGTGTCATCGGTCTTATCATCGCCGGTTTCGGTGCAAAGGGAATCGTACCTGATGCCATCGGACAGCTGACAGAACTCCAGGTGTTCAACCTCGGTTCTCACGATGAGAAGATTGGTGCCAACATCTTCAATGACTACGATGCAAACAGTCTGACTGCTGCAAAGAAGAGCAGCATGCGTCACGACTATGAGAATAAGTTCCTGAAGTATGACCCACGTGCCAACATGTCGGAGATGATTGTAGAAAGCTACAACTCAGATCCTAAGGTGGCACCGAAGAACAGAATCAAGAAGGACAGCCGCATCAACCTGAAGGATGCACAGATCGGTACATTGACCAACCGAATCTCGGGTGTGTCTAAGGCTATCTACCGTCTGACCAAGTTGCAGCAGTTCTACATCGGTAACTCTTCTATCACTGCCGATGAGGTTTGTGCGAAGTTCTACAATGCTGACGATCCTGTTTATGGTAAGTTTGCCCAGGAGTTTAAGGATGAGGATTGGGACAAGATGGAAAACCTGACCGATATCGAACTTTACAACTGTCCGAAGATCAGTCGCATTCCAGACTTCTACTATAATCTCCCTAAATTGCAGGCGATGAATCTGGCTCGATGCAAGGGAATCTCAGCCAACCAGTTGAGAAGCGACTGGACCCGTCTGGCTAATGAGAAGACCGGTAAGACACTCCAGATTCTCTATATGAGTTACAACAACCTGGAGGAATTCCCAGAGTCATCTGCCTTGAGCAAGATGGTGAACCTCGGTCTGCTTGACCTGGCTTACAACAATATCAAGAAGTTGCATCCTTTCGGTTCTGAGGTGGCACTTTCTTCACTCTATCTGAACAACAACCAGATTGAGGAAGTTCCTGCTAATCTCTGTGCCTTTACAGATGATGTAGAGAGTCTGACCTTCGCCCACAACAAGTTGAAGAAGATTCCTAATATCTTCGATGCAAGTTCTGTTCGCGAGATGGGTTCTGTAGACTTCTCTTACAACGAGATTACTGGTGTAGATAATAGTCATGGAACCTACAAGGGTATCAATGCAGCAACCGTTACTCTGTCTAACAACAAGATAGAGAAGTTCCCTTCAGAGTTGTTCACAGCCGGTTCGCCAATCACAACCATCGATTTGAGCGGCAACCAGATGCGTACCATCCCTAAGGGTTCCATCAAGGGCAAGAAGGCTTATCTGTTGCAGGTCATCGACCTCCGATTCAACAAGCTGACATCCCTCTCTGATGACTTCCGCTCAACCACATTGCCATACATTACCAATATGGACTTGAGCTACAACTGCTTCACCGAGGTGCCAACCCAGCCATTGAACAGTGCCGTGCTCCGTGCCTTTGCCATCAACCACCAGCGTGATGAAAAGACCGACCAGCGTTGCCTGCGCACATGGCCTACAGGAATCACAACCTGTCCGAGTCTGATCCAGTTCCAGATTGGTTCCAACGATATCCGCAAGGTAGAAGAGACACTGACCTCTCACCTTTATATCCTGAATATCGCAGACAACCCTAACATCTCTATCGATGTAACTAGCGTCTGCGCATACATCAAGGCAGGTATGTATATGCTGTTCTACGACAAGAATCAGGACATCCGCGGTTGTGATGCTTTGGATCTCGAAAATTAAACCCTATAAGAAAGTAGTAATATGAAATATATGAATAAACTGACATTAGGTATCGTTCTCGCTGCCGGGCTTTTTACAGCCTGCAGCGATAAGGATGATGTCGATATCCCAGGAGGTCTGGCGCTCGATAAGGACGAGATAGCCATAGGACCTCAGGGCGGAACAGAGCAGATTGCCATCGCTGCCTCACAGGACTGGGTGGCAAGCACCTCTGAGCCTTGGCTGATGCTTTCGCCTGCCAACGGTGTGGGTTCTGTTGAGGGTACCATCAAGGTGGATTCTACTCTTTCCAATACGCTCCGCAGCACAGAACTCAGTTTCCAGGGTGCCAACGGACAGAGCCGCAAGCTTACTATCACCCAGTTTGGTTATGGCAAGCAGATCTTCCTGAAGGATCCTGTTGTAGAAATCGAGAACTCTGATTCTTATGACAACCGTGCTTTCGAAAGTCTGATTTCTGCCAACGTGGAATGCAAGATAGGTAAGATTGAGTATTCTTTCGAGGGTGATCTGACCGATGCAGAGAAGGCTGAGAACGAGAGTGAGCGTGAAGGCTGGCTCCTGAACAGCAAGGATGAAGATAAACTGACAGGTACTAACCTGGGCATCGTGCTGGACAGAAAGTATCGTCCTCGCACCGTGAACTTCAAGTTCCGTTGGGAGATGAACGTGGTTCCTGCCGTTCGTGTGGCTAAGGTTCATCTTGTGCCAGTCAAGGCTGAAGACCAGCTGGTAGATGCGGATGGCAATCCTACAGATGATGTCATCCTGACCGTTCGCCAGAAGGCTGCACCTAAGATTGAGGATAACCGTGCCGGTGACTCACTCTCTGTCATCATGATTAACCAGAAGCTGAGTAGTATGATTACCTACGATACGAGTGACAATATGCGCAACTGGAGTAGCGTAACCCTTTGGGAGGCTACTGATGATTTCGTGAAGACTCATCCTGAAGCTTTGGGACGTGTACGTTCAGTCAAGTTCAGCATGTTCAACCTCAAGAGTGGTGAAACCCTTCCTAAGGAAGTGGGCAACCTCAAGTTCCTGGAGTCTTTCTCTGTTGCAGCCAACGAGAACAACCAGATTCGCGAGGTGAAGCTCGGTGAAGAAATCTGCTCACTGAAGTATCTGAAGGATCTTACCGTTCAGGCTTATGGTCTGACTCAGTTGCCTGCTGGCTTTGCTAAACTGGGCAGCAGTCTTGAATCGCTCAACTTGGTAAGTAATAACTTCAACAAGTTGTCGGATATCACCAATATCGTCAACGAGAAGAACTTCCCTAAGTTGCGCCATCTCGTCCTCTATGCACAGCGCCGTACGGATGTTGTCATCGACATCGCTTCGCTGGGCGAAATGACAGGATCTGTCTATGTCTATAATACCTATCCTATCGGACTCTATGGTAAGGTAAATGCCGGAACCGCAGACCGCCAGGCGCTTCTCAAGCTCCTGACATGGGATAAGCTGAATACACTTGAGTTGTCTTACTGCTTCCTGGAGGGTGAACTTCCTACCGATGAAGAGATGACTGAGGCGCTGGAGGCTGCCGGCAAGGCTACCCGATACAGCAAGTCTGACTTCTCGACCAACAAGGATGATTATCTCGACAAGCTGGTAGGCGATACCTGCAAGTGGTTGCTCTCAGGATGGGATAATCCTGTAACCTGCAAGCACAAGGATGGCTCTGTAGTTTGTGAGGATGTTTATCCTCTTCAGGTGCCACGTGTATTGCCAAACTGCCGTCAGTTGTCACTCAACCTGAACTTCTTTACAGGTGAGGTGCCTAAGTGGATTCTCTTCCATCCACACATGGTAGAATGGAATGCACCTACGATGGTCTTCAACCAGCAGCCTAAGGGTAAGAATAGCGATGGCGCTGCCGTTGGTTTCTCTAATATGACAGAAGACAGCTACAGCTATGACTACTATTACGGAACCAGCGACCCAGGCAGCAAGTGGGAGGTTCCGGGTGTAGCTTATCCGCTCTACTACCGTACATACGTGGCAGCAGGCGATATTGACGAAGCTGCGCTGATGGCTAAGTACAGGAGAAACAAGAAAAAGTAAGATAAACATAAAAACAATATAGAAGCAAACAATGAAGAAAAAGTTTTTCTATATAGCAATGGTCGCATTGGCATTGACGGGCTGTTCTGACAGCCTGTCAACCATCGGCTCTTCTGACGGCAATTCAGAAATCACCATCCCTGCAGATGCTGAGGCTGGTGAGCTGCTGATTAAGTTCAGTCCGGAGATGAGCGACATCCTCGACCAGGCACAACTGAGCAAGACCCGCGCCGGAATGGCTACCCGTTCGGGTATTCCTTCTACCGACGAGGTGCTCGACATCCTGGGAAGCTACAGCTTCGAGCGTGTGTTCCCAGTAGATGCAAATACTGAGGCAAGAACCCGCGAGGCGGGACTCCACCTCTGGTATACGGTGAAGTTTAATAAGGGAACCGACCTGAAAGCGGCTGCCGAGCGCCTGAAGCAGTTGGGCGAAATCTCAAAGGTTCAGACCAACGGCCGCATCAAGCGTGCTTACAATACTGACAGCAAGCGCATCTATCTCAGCGATAAGGCGCTTCAGCAGAAGTCTACCCGCTCTGCAGCCGAGGGTGAGCCAAACGACCCAGGCTTTGCCAGCCAGTGGCACTACCGCAACCTGGGTGAGGGCCACTATGGCTTCGAGAATCTCAATAATAATCACGTAGGCGCTAAAGCTGGATGTGATGTGAATGCACTTGAGGCATGGAAGACCTGCACAGGTGATCCTTCTATCATCGTGGCTATTCTCGATGAGGGTGTGATGTATACGCATCCTGATTTGGCTGCCAACATGTGGTGCAACCCGGGCGAAAGTGTTCAGGGTGCCCAGACTGACGGCGACGGAAACGGTTATGATGGCGACCTTCATGGCTACAACTTCGTAACAGAGAGCGGCGATATTACCTGGACTGATGCGAATGACTCAGGTCATGGTACTCACGTAGCTGGTACCATTGCAGCCGTAAATAATAATGGTAAAGGTGTTTGTGGTGTAGCTGGTGGTGACGGTACTCCTAATTCTGGTGTCAAGATTATGTCTTGCCAGGTATTCTCCGGTCAGAACAGTGTAACCTTGGCAGGAGAGGCGAGAGCCATCAAGTATGCTGCCGATAATGGTGCAGTCATCCTGCAGTGCAGCTGGGGTTACAACTCTTCAGAGTCTAGCATCATCAACGGTTATACTCCGGGTCCTGCTACTGAGAAGGAATGGGCTGAGACTTATCCGCTGGAGAAGGAAGCTTTGGATTACTTCATCAACAATGCAGGTTCTCCTAATGGAGTCATCGACGGCGGTATTCCTGTCTTCGCAGCCGGTAACGAGTATGCTGGCAATCCTGCTTTCCCAGGTGCTTACTCTAAGTGCGTCTGCGTATCTTCTGTAGCTGCCGACTTTACTCCAGCCTGCTACACCGACTTCGGTTCGCTCGTAACCCTGAGCGCTCCTGGTGGCGACTTGGAATACTACAGCAAGATTGGTGAACAGGAAGATGAATACTGGGCAGAGACAACAACCGAGCAGAAAGGTGCTGTGCTCTCTACCTTGATTCAGAACGGCAAGCCTGCCTATGGCTACATGGAGGGAACCTCTATGGCTTGTCCTCACGTTTCGGGTGTGGCTGCCTTGGGTCTTGCCTATGCAGTCAAGCAGAACCGTCATTATCGTGCTGCCGACTTCGTTGCCCTGATGAAAAAGTCTGTAAAGAAACTGGACGGCTATTATGAGAATGGTGCAACCAAGACCTACTACATGAACCATACTACCGTAGGTGCTTCGCCTGAGATTGTACAGCTCTCTAAGTACATCGGCAAGATGGGTGCTGGTCTGATTGATGCTGCTCAGCTCTTGAATAACATCAAGAACAAGGAACTCAGTTCTGATATGAAGTTGCCTAACGTTTATGTGGGCATCGAGAAGACATATACTCTCAACCTCGCTCCTTATTTCGCAGGTCAGACAGAGGGCTTCTCTTGCTCAGTAGCGAATGGCAGTGTAGCTTCAGCTTCAGTAGATGGCAAGACGCTCACCGTGACGGGACTCGCTGCCGGAAGCACATCGCTCACCGTAACTGCTGCCGACGGCACCAGCCAGAAAGTAGTTGTGACCGTAAGAAAGAGTGCCGGCAACAATGGTTGGATGTAATTGGATGTAATATGAAGATATTTGCTTTCCTATCGTTTTTCTTCCTGGCTTTGCCTGTTACGGTGAATGCGCAGGAGGAACTGCTGAAGTTTGAGCATCCGCTTATCGATGCAGGTACGATGACCGAGGACGATGCGCCTCGCACCTTCAACTTCACAGGTAAGAATGTGAGCAAGAAGATACTGCACATCACACAGGTGAGAACCACCTGTGGATGTACCAGTTCTTATGTCAGGGGCGATGTGATGAAGCCTGGCGATACCTGTCAGGTGCAGATCACCTTCACGCCTAACCGCTATCCGGGCACCATCAATACGGGTGCTTATCTCTATCTGAAAGAGGTAGAGGGACAGCCTGCCGTCAAGCTTGCCTTAACGGGCAAGGTGCTGCCGGGTGCTGACCAGTGGGCACGCTATCCGCACAAGATGGGCGCACTCAGACTGAAACAGGCGAAGGCAAGTATCACAGAGGTAAAGCCGGGCACAGAGCCTGAGGCACGTATCCTCTGCGGAAACAGCGGTGACAAGCCGCTCCGTATATCCAGCCTCCTTCTTCCTCCTTATGCCCGTCTTACGACAGAGCCTGAGGTGATAGAACCGGGTGATGAGGCTGACCTCGTCATCACCATCATAGCCGATAAGATTCCGGCTACGATGCCCGAAACTTTCACCTTCCCTGTTATTCTGGAGGGCTTGGATGCCCGCCCGTCTGACAGGACGATACAGGTCGTTGTAAAGGTAAAAAGGTAAAAGGGTAAAAAGGTAAAAAAGTAAATAAGAAAAAAATATCAAGACAATGAAATATTTGAAAAAACTCTTCACCCTCCTGGTGATTGCGTTGTTTGCCTGTGGTTTTGCAGCCTGCAGCAGCGATGATGATGAGCCGGAGGAGCCTTCTCTGGAAGTTACACCTGCCAATCTTCATGGCACATGGGAGTTGGCTGAGTGGAACGGTGAACCTCTTGCTGAGGGCACATACTGCTACATCGTTTTCAACCGCAAGGACCAGACTTTCGAGATGTATCAGAAGTTTGACAGTATGTATGGTCGCCATATCACCGGTTCGTTCGCTATCAAGAACGATCCATACCAGGGCTACATCATCAGCGGAAGCTATGATAACGGTATGGGCGACTGGAACCAGAGTTATCTCGTAACCCGTCTTCTTGCATCAGGTTCGATGATATGGACCGTCAAGGACGATGCTACCGACATCAGCCGTTACAAGCGTTGCGATAAGGTACCTGCCGAGATTCTCAAGGAATGTAAAGATCTCACTGAAGAATAAAAAAAAGAGCGAATTATCTGCAAATTCTGCGGATTATTCGCTCTTTTTTTGTATCTTTGCCCTCAAACTTATCATCGGGTTCAAAGTTTAAAGAATATGATATTAACGATTACAGGTTCAGACAGCACCGGAGGCTCTGGTGTGCAGGCGGACATCAGGACGATTTCCGAGTTGGGCGGTTATGCTGTTTCGGCGATAACCAGCATCACTGTGCAGAATACGCTCGGTATTCAGGAGTTCTTCGATATTCCTGCCGAGATAGTTTCGGGACAGATAGAGGCTATCATGAACGATGTGCAGCCTGATATCGTAAAGATTGGTATGATACGCAGGGTGGAAACGCTGAATGTGGTCATCGATGCGCTGACCAAGTATCGTCCTGCCCATATCATCTATGCCCCTGCCATCTGGTCGAGCCAGGGCGATGCGCTGATGACGGAAGATGTGGTGAGCCAGATCAAATACCGTCTGTTGCCGCTCTGCTCGGTTGTGGTGGCGAGGAAGAAGGAGAGTGACATCATTCTTCAGAACTCCCGACTGCTGAGCCTTGCCGAGAAGCAGGGACTCCGGATCTATCGCCTCGACAATGCCAATTCGCATGGTCTTATGAACCGTTTTTCTTCAGCTCTTGCCGTTTATCTGAATCAGGGCAAGAAGATGGAGGAGGCACTGGCGATGGCGCAGGATTTCATCAATGTAGAACTCGTGCGCCAGAGTAATCTGCAGGGCAGGAGTTCCGAGCTTTACAACCAGTTTATCTCGCAGGTGAATAACTTCTGCCGCACTTACAGCGATGTTCATTTCTATGCCGACCAGCTGAATGTGAGTGGCCGTTATCTGGCTCAGGTTACCCGCCGCATCTCCGGCAAGACGCCGAAGGCAATCATCGATGAATACATCGTGAAGGAGATAGAACGCGAGCTTTCTACCACCACGCATACGGTTCAGGAGATAGCCAACACCTTCGGCTTCTCATCGCAGGCTCATCTCACCAAGTTCTTCAAGAAAATGAGAGGGGTAACGCCTTCTGCTTTCAGGCAACCAAAACCTGTTGATTAAAATGAGCCCAGCCAATTAAGGAAATAAAATACGGCCAACTGAGGAAACGAAATACGGCCAACTGAGGAAATAAAATCCAGCCAACTGAGGAAATATCAAAAAAAAGATGGTGTTTTTGTAGTTCCTATCGGATGCTTGAAAGATTAAAATAAGGTTCATTTTACTTCTTGTCTTGTAAGGGAACTAACTTGCATCAGCGTTGTGTATGAACGAATAAAAGTTAAAATAATTAAGTTAAAATAGAAACACGGACAAATTCAATTTGTCCGGCTTTTTTTGTCCGGTCGCTTGTAAAGTGTTAAATATTAGTAACTTATAAGCTACCGGACAATTTGTCCGGACAAATTGAATTTGTCCGTGTTATTTTTTTCTTTTTATCTCTATGTTTTCCACCTCGGAACTCATAGACTTTGGAGCCATAAAACTATGAGTTAGTATTTTTAACATAATGACTCCTGACAACCAAAGCGTGAGATTCTGTTATCTGATGCAGAAAGGTTGGTAATGCGAAAATACGACTATTATTTAGACCCTCTTTTGTTATAAATATTATATATATACCTGATAATCAGTTGTATTGTGTTTTTCTGCAGACTTTGTGTTTTAGACCCTATTTAGTTCTATTATTGAAAAATATTTTGTATTTTTGCGCCCAGAATGTAATTATACTAAATATGGGAAGAAGTATTTCGTTTACGATATTGTTTTTTATGATGCTTTCGATGTTGGTATCATGTCATCAAAGTCATAAGAGAGAGTTAGACTTAGCTTATACGTTGGCAGAGTCTAAGCCAGATAGTGCCTTGGCCTTTTTGAACCGTATCAATCAAGGTAAACTCTCAGATAAAGATATGGCGAAGTATGCCCTCATTTATTATATGGCACAAGATAAGTCGGGCTTGGATGTAGATAACGATTCCTTGATTCGCATAGCGTATGATTGGTATGATGGTCACCAAGAAGATTCTCTTTATGCTTCATCCTTATATTATATGGGAACATGCTTTCTGCTGAATGATAGTATGGAGCAGGCAAAGAGTTGCCTGGAAAAGTCGTATTCCATATCTGACAGCCTCCATAATATGAATTTAAAATGCTTGGCATTGGATAAGCTGATTGAAGTAGAAGAACAGCTGGCACCTTACAAAGCTTTGAACTATGCTAAAGCTTTGGTGAAGATGTATGACTCTATGGCAAATGTTACTATATATAATAAGGTGGCAGCACGTTTGAGATTGGGTGAGAACTTC
>ERZ869983.286-NODE-286-length-17594-cov-4.747331_pt1 | contig 17594 bp, 30 predicted proteins | sample MGYA00521106_ERZ869983 | MGnify/ENA primary metagenome ERZ869983 (study PRJEB32232, sample SAMN07284972) | human gut metagenome | biome: human-associated habitat; material: feces | host: Homo sapiens | place: Tanzania | collected 2014-04-05 ...
TGACGAGGTATTTCATATCCGAATCTGTTATGGACCCATAGACCATCTTCAGTGATTGATAAAATGTCATAAACTAACATTTTCTGCCAGTCCATGGCCTTACGTTTAGATTTTTCATAAAGTTCTATGGCTTGTTGGCCATATGTTTTTACATAAGGAATAGTTACGGAAGTAGTAGGAGTCTGTCTGCCTATTCTTTTAGGCACTGCATTCTCCATTCTAATCCTCCTAGCTATCCAAAATAATAATCACACTCAATACACATCACATCCTTGCATAATAAAAGCACCTGTATTTCTACAGATGCTTAAGTTAATTCCACATAATTTCTTTCTAAATACTTATTTAAAAGCACAAATTTTTCTTTAATTTCATCAGGAGTATCATCTTTTAGATAAAATCCCTCAGTCGATGAATCAAATAATAGCCAAGGTCTAACTTGGTCAAATAATTTCTTTTCATATTCACTTGGATTTACCATCATAGTTGATAACCTCCTTTACAAGTTGATTTAGTTCGTTATCGCTTAGCTCATTTCTCTCTACTAGAATATTAGCATCTGCGATTAGTTCATTCAAGCTTTTTTTAGCATAGAAAGAACGCTCTGCATTTACACTAACCGTTTTATTTATATATAAAGGATCTGACCTCATTTGATTAACAACATGTTTTCTCAACGGTGATTCAATCTGCATTTTTGCATCATTTAAATCATCGATTTTATTGTCAGTCTTATATCTTTTAACAGCATCCCAATGTCTCTTGTGACCGCCTAATTCGTGATCCAAAACATCCGTTACTGATCTCGCAGGAAAAATAGATGGGTCTACAATTTTTGCAAATTTATTTGGATCAATTAATTCTTTGCTAATAAATAATGAATTATCATCATGTCTATATGCTGCAATACCTTTTAAACGATTATTATTTAATACGATTATATTATCGATTTGCCCATATTTATTTTTTTTGTTTATAACATCATCTAAATAAGCGACCATACTTTTCGTTTGCTTATCGTAATTTTGAATATAAATATTTTGCGCTCCATCTGCTTTGTACACTTTAACGGTTTTCATATCTCCATCCCCAGAATTGAACGTGATTTTTTTAGGCATCCCCATATAATCAACATTTTGAGTACCTAATGTTTCTACTTTATCTTCACTTTCAAACCATTTCTTTGAATGCACATCTTGCACAGCTTTTCCGTTACCTGGATAATAAGTAACAATACACCTACAATCTCTGTGCCTATGATAGACTTCATCAGGAACATCATCTGGATATTCATATGTTCCAGCTAGATTCATACACCAATCACAAGCATTACCAGCTACTCTTCTAGTGATTTTTGGATGCATACCAACTTTATAATGCGCCTCTGCATTCACTTTGATCGTATCATCCACAACACTTTGATGGAAGTTTAATACTGGATCTTTTAAAATCCAGGAAACATCATCATAGGACTCTGCATCTGCCAATCTTCTAACGATTCCATTGGATCTTGCTTGATTGTATACGGGTTTTTGAACTTTCAATCCAATCTTTGCGTCTTCATTTAAAATTTTTTGAACCTTCGTAGAATAATCCGAAACTTTTTCAAACCCCTCTTTTAATTCTGGATCCACGACCTTTTTCGCGATGTTGTAGTACATCTTTCCATTTGGTAATGATGCAGAATCAATGTTTTCTTCAAAAGACCTTGAAAGAAGCTCACCAACTTCAATCGCATATTTCTGCGCATCTTCGTAATCCGCTTTTTTATCATCTAGCTTTTTTAATAAATCATTAATAGTTTTAGAATCTTCAACACCTGAAGAAAAAGACTTCTTAACTTGCTTAAGAAGTCCAATTGAAATATCATCCATGTTTATTCCTCATCATCCGGCACTGATGGAACATCCAATTTACTTGATGCAATACCAGTAAGATCCTGTAGGTTGTCTTTATTGAAGTAACCTGGAACTGCCTGATTGATTTTAATAGCACCATCACCAATCAAAGACAATGTAGACATATCCGGTTCAAATAGTGGTTCATATTTAACTTTTGTTTCGTAAATCTGATTTCTTTTGTATTCAAATCCATCTCTGACAGATGCTGCAAGATATCCGACATTAATCAGACTAGTTGCAAAATTCTTTTGCGCTTTTCTTGCTGCCAAACGTAAATTTTCATGTGCCGCCTTAATTGCTTCTGCACTCGATGGATTATCTGTCACAAATCCTAGATCATCCAGTGTTAATCCGGTTTCTCCTGCAAACAAAGAAGCGAATGATTTTAACTGATCAATATGTGGTGACATAGATTGTTGTGCAAACTGACCAACTGTTGGTGTTCCTCCTCCATCTTCACTTCGTGAGATTTGAAGCATAGTCGAAATAGATGCTCTAATTTTATCCATCGGATCTGCATCTGAATCTGTACCTAAAATATATTTTTGTGGATAGGAATAGAATTCTGCAGCTACTTCAGAACGTCTTAATGTTCTTAGTGCTCCTTGTTGAAGGTCAATACATGCTCTCGAAATTCTAGAATGGCCAAACTGTCTTTTAGCATCCGGCTTATGGATCACTGGCACCAACAAACAATATCTTGCTGGATTAGGAACATGTATTTCTCTATGACCAATATAATCAAACACAACTGTTTCTTCGCAAGTAAAATATGCGTCCGATAGAATATTATATTTCTCATCTCGTTCCAACACTGCATATCCTTCTGTCATCATGTTAGTGATCGGATCAATGATGCCTGTCGCATCATACGCATCGATTACCTGAAGTCTAGGATATCCGGCTTCATCTTGCGAAATATAGATAAAACTACATGATGCGATCAATGCCCCAAGAATCGCACTGTCTGTAAGAATATCTTTGTTGTTCATATCAAAGATTTTGTTCATGTTAAAATTATCGTTTTCAAATTCTTTAAAAGAAATGCGATCCGCTAATGAATCGACTGCTTTAGAACACCATCCAAGTGTTTCTGACACGTACTTAAATTCATTAGGAATCGCAATTTTGAAGTCTTTAATTCCATTCTTCATTTCATAATATCTATATCTCATTCTCACTCGATTTCTTTTGGAAAAAAGTTGTTTTTTCAAAAAATTTATACCTTTGTAATTCATCTTCAAACCTCCATTTTAAAGGCTCTGCGGCCATTCATCGATGTTCATAGAGAAATATGCGTAGTAACAGCCGAACTCCGGAAACGAGCGCCTGCCGCCCATATAGCCCCCCTCTATGTGACTTTTTTATTTTTTAGAACGGTATTCGACCCAATTCATGCTCTGTGGCAGTGTTCTATTTGAAACAGTAGCATTACCACTAAAATCTCTTTTTTCGAATAACTTATCCGATTTAATTCGATTGCAGCACATGTGTGCAAGCTGCAAGTTATTCAAGTCACTTGGGTGTCCACCTTTGTTGACTGGAATAATGTGGTCAATGACTGCACACATTGGATCAGGCCACTTTAATCTTTTATCAACTGGCTTACCACAAATACCACATACATCTTGCGTTGCTAGTATCTTCTTCTTGTTTCTTTCCAGGATCAGTCTATGAACTCCATATGAATCTAGTCGTTTGTTTGCCATAGTTTTCCACCTCCTGGGTATAAGAAAAGCCAGGAAGTTTTCCTCCTGGCCTTTTTATGCAAATACATAATAACATACTTGACAGAGTTAGAGTTCTAACTCTTTTACTTTTTTTATACAAATAAGCTGGCAATGGATGCAGCTTCCGGTATTTTTTCAACAATCTTACGCATAATACTATTGTCTTTTAAGTAATGAATACCTGTTGGAGTAATCCTGATATTGTTTTCTAAAACAATAATCTCATCTCCTCCCCAAGCTTTAATATACTTAAATCCTTTGATCAATCCTTCATCCAACATCATGGCCAATGTTTCATCAAACATTTCCTGGCATACTGGGAAATCCTTAGTCATTGGAGTTAAATAATCTTCTGGAACATCAATGCGCTTATATTTCTTATAAAGATAGACCAACACTTTACAAACAATTACATCATAATCATTGTTAGACATGTCTTTTTTCCTCACTCTTCATAATTAAATCAATCATTTTCTTGTATGGATTGGCATATCCATACTTTGCTTTTAATTCATTTTCCTTCACACCGCTAATGAAATCATCCGCAAATGAGATCAGATCCAAACTCTCGCAGACTAACTTCAACTTAACATAGTAATGTTCTGCCTTAACTTTTAGATTCATGAACTCTTCACGCTCATTCATGTAGTCAATCTCATCTGACAATAACGAATTTACTAAAGTGTATTTATCTTTATGTGTTTGAACTGCAGGACCAGTGTCTGCATTTGGGCACGTTGGCATCTGCAGTGTTTCGATTTCATCATGTATTCTTTTTAGATCCACATCGAAACCAGCAATGATCATTGAATATCTTTTAATACTTTTAATCTCTCTCAATATGTATTTCGCTTTTTCCTTTGTCATCTTGTACCTCGTAAATTGGGCGCAGGAGGTGGAATCGAACCACCAATGAGCGCTAAGGGAACGCTCGAGTTACCATTACTCTATCCTGCCATATCAAAATCCGGCCCTAGATATTTTGTTGAGTGGAAATATACACAATCTCTGCTTCGAAAGAAAAAGATTATTTGGCCGGATTTTCATTGGTTTGCAAAAAATAATCTTTCCTTTCTTATTTATTGTAACAAAAGAAGCTGGAAGTTTTGTCAAGACTTTTTCCAGCTCCATTTCTACATAACTTGTGATCTATCTTGTACGAATCCAATTAAATAGCCATGAATCACACTTCCATCGATTAATTTAAAATCAATTTCTTTTTCAGATTCATACAACTCCAACAGCTCTTCCAGTGTGTACTTATCAGAAATAACATTCTTGTTTAAACCCTGGCATTTAATAGTAAGTTTACATCTCATCCTTTTTTCCCTCTTTTCCACTGCCTTGTTCACATAATAATGAACTAAATCGTCTTTTGTCTTATTCGTATATTTAACAATGTCTAATAAATCCTGGCATGCTAATTCAAGTGCTTCTCTTTCCAATTTCACACTGAACAAACATCCATTACATAGTTTATCAGGCATTCCAATATCTTGATTTTCCACTGTTCAACACCTCTTTTTTTTATGCACTATAACCTTATATTATCGTGCACTTATTCAACTCTTTTAAACCTACTTATTTACTTATTCTTTTTAATTTTTCTAAGAAAAAAACTTTTTGATTTTTTTGATACCTCTAAAGCTTAGAAATACAGTTCAAATACTTCTTCATTTCTAATGCTCTTAATGAGATTTTAACCACTTCAACTTCATCCAGTGTAATGCCTCTAGAAACACATTCCTTTACATCACATAAGATCTGATTTACTAAATTCTCAGTTAATCTTCCAATCTCTCCTGAAATCATATTTCCGGTTTTATCTAAGATTGCTAGCTCATAAGGTTCTTGATCAGTGCTATTCGTTATCCACTTACCATTTCTATTTCTATGAGCTAATACACTCACTGTATAACTTCCTAGTTTAAATACCCATTGATTCTGTTCAACCATCGAATCCTTTTCATGTCTTTCTCTTGCTGGATCAAAATATGTATGTAATTCCATAGTCTTAGCACCTCAATAAAATATGAATCTCATTATTATGTGCTTCGATTCCAAACACTTCTGAATCTAATAGTTCTTCAGATAATAACCATTCATTCTCCATCAGATTATAGATCTTTGCGATTGGATCATCATCTGAGTCCCACTGTAAAGTGATATTCTCAACATAAAGTTTTTTTAAAAGCTCACGCAGAGTCATTCCTGTAGTTTGTTCCATACTTACTTAGTCTCCTCAAATCCATCATAGTTATCGTTCTCATGTGCTCCCATCACAAATAAGAACAACACGCATGATACAAGCATTCCTACAAACGCTCCACCAATAAACCATAGTGCACTAGGCATTGTTAACTGCCTCCTGCCAAGCTGTATAAGCTTTTTGACATTCTTCATAAGAACTATCTAGGATTTCCGCTGCATTCTTCACTTCCACATTATTAGATCCAGAGTGTGCAAGAGCGGTAACTGCATTCTCATATACTTCTTTCTTTTCAAGATAGTCTTTTTCTAATTCTTTTAAAGTTTTCATTACATCAAGCCTCTTCTTTTTAATTCCGCGATCATCGTTTCTTCACTAATGCATTGATTTTCAACTTTTCTATATGCATCTAAATACCATTCTTTTTTGTCGCCATTATATGTCAATTCGTAATACATTGAATCCGGAAGATTCGTGCTCAACAAATACTTCCAGTTCTGCAAAGTTTTATTCTTCCACACAATATATACATATAAATCCGACACATACTTTTGGTAGTCTTTATCAGACTTATCAAGATGCTCAATTGTGTAGTTTCTGATTGTTTCAAGAGCTATAATGTCTTGAATTTGATTACCTACTAATTTGATAATATTTTCTTTATTCATTTCCTGACTCCCATTCATCCAACTTTTCATCCATCATTTCTACATGATTTTCGTACACTTTAAGAGCTTTTTTTGCTTCTTGGATAGCAATGTATCTCAAACCTTCACAATAGCCTAATCCTTTTTCTTCCAGGTCCGTTTTATATTTTTCATATTCCTCAGGTAGTTGATCATAGCCAAAGTCACATTCTTCGGCCCAATCAACAAATAATTTAAGAGCTTCTCTGTTGATCAGCAATTTTCTATATGTCTCTATGCCTAACTTTCTGACGCGTTCCGTCATGATATCAATACCACTCCAATTGTCATAAACCATATAGATATAGTCGATTAGTTCTTGTTTTGTGAGTGTTTTAAGATAAGTTTGCGAATCTAATTCAAAACCCAAGAATTCAAATGAGTGTTGTTCCTGATTTACAATCGTTCTCTTTTTCTTTGACATTAAAAATCCTCCTCATCTTGTGGCATTTGATAAACTTGAACGCCTTTACCTAATGCGTAAGTACCACAACCAATATTTTCAATCTTGTAATAGTACGTATCTTCAATGGCATCTTGAATTTCACTCAATACCTTTAAAGCTTTTTCTTCACTGAAATATGTACCCAAGGCAACACTAATGCCACTTCTACTACTTAATGTAACCACTTCGTATTGCTCAAAGAATCTTTCAACTGCGAAAGAGTCGCAATCTATTAAAGATTTTCCGTTCTGGCTTCTAATCCACATATCCTAGTACCCGCTTCCTAATCTTTCACGATTCACTTTATTCTTTTTCATATATTCCGTATAGATCTGCTCTAAGGAGTATAGAAATTTTTTCCACATCAATACACTCATCAATCCAAGATAATCTGCTCGGCAATAAGCCATGTCTATTAATAGCTACATCTGTTAGTACTAAACTCCAAATGTCAACGAGTTCACCTATTTTTTTAGATTCATCTACTGCAGGAGGATTTTTCATCCACCAACACCAGTCTTGTTTTGTTTCACTAATAAATTCACCGACTTCACATAATAAAGCTTGTGAAAGCTGTTCGTCTCCTATCGTTGTTAGCCCAAACTCTTTCATGGTATCGGAAATCAATTCTTTCTGTTCCTTTAACATGGTTTCAATCATGCGTAAATCCGTTTCATTCATTGTTTTTTTCCTCCTTCGTTAATATCCATCCAATGGCTTCAAGCATTTCTTGTGCATTCATTTTTCAAATATACCTCACATCAACCAATGGTTCTCTTTTGTATTTGTGATTGCAGATATCTAAAATTGTCTGATAACTGCAATATAAATCAGCTGCCGCCTTCCTGGAACTAGGATATGTTTTAACAAGTTGGCCATCCTTGAAATATCCGATTGTTCTAGTTCTGTGAGCGGATGCCTTTGGTGCTACCTTGGCGCTCCACTTTTCTTTTCTAACTATTTTCATATTCTCTAATTTCAATTTTCCATCCACAATTACCACTTCATCATCCTGAAGATCGTACTTCACAAATGCTTTTGCCAGCAGTCTGGATGCGTTTATTGGCTTTCCGCAGATTTTTGTTTCATAAACATTATGATGCTTCCACGGCTTTGAAATACAAACACTTCCATTTCTAGAAATCTTCTTAAATGTGCAATCCGAGCGAGCATAGTATCTAACTCCTTTTTCTGTTTCATGGATCAACAATTCCTCAACTTCTCCAATCGGATCATTCTCGAGTTTTACCAAACAAAGTCTGTTTTTCATAGCACCATGTTTAGCCATAATGCTCGGATAAGCCTCCCACTTAAAAGTGCTTCTAGTCCAATGCAATTTTCTACAGATTTCTTTTTCTGTGCCTATAACGATCAGCTTTTCACCTTTGTACACTGCATAAATATCTTCATGCACAATCGTTCCTCCTTATCCAAACGTAACATCGTTTATTGAATTCTTACGCTGCATAACAGTAGTGGCAGTATAGATCGATGTTGTGTTTAAAGAACTGTGGCCAAGTTGTGCCTGCAATTCATTCAATGTTCCACCGCACTTTAAGAACTGGATTGCAAACAAATGTCTGAAGGAATGCGGATGAATCTTATTCAAATTGATTCCTCGACATTGCCCGGCCAACTTTTTCATCCTTCTTGTGATTGTCGTTCTATGCAGCATCTTTCCATTCTTTCCAGGAAACAATGTTCCTGATTCGATTTTGTTCTTCTTAGCATATCTTCTAAGCTCACGCATCAAATCATTTCGAACAATCACCTTACGAACTTTTCCTTTGTTTGAAATCATCAACACATTATTTTCTAAGTTTTCCACAGTGAAATACTTCAATTCACTTTCACGAATGCCAGTGTATGCATAAATCTTCATGATGAAATACAAATCCATCATGTCTTTTTCTTTAGCCTTACGCAGCAGTCTTTTGAGATCCGAAGGCTCAAGCACTTCATCCAGGTATATTTCTTTCTGGATCTTAACCGGCTTCATAGTCAATGTGGATGTGAACTTTTTAAATGCGAATAATTCAAACTCACCATACTTGTTTATAAACTCAACGAATTTAATAAACTTATTACAAATCACGATGTAATTATTCACTGTTTTCGGAAGATAGATATCAAGAAGAACATTCTTAAATTCACGAATATCTTTCTTAGTGATCTCTCCATCCCGGAAAAAATCAGTGAACATTTTAATCACCATCCTGTAGTGATCCACTGTGCTGCATGCTTTTTCCTGATCTAATTCTTCATCCAGGAAAGCATCCACACAATTCAATAAATCTTGCTTAGTCCTTAAACCACACCTCTCTATTTTTCATCCTCTACTTTTTCAAAGATGACATTGTAACCTTTCTTTGCGTATGCATGCATTTTGTCTTTGTCCTCATAAATGTATGCCACAATCGAATCATTCTCATCACGAACACTCAATTGGAATTCCTTCTCATAGATGCCAGTTTTGACATTTCTGTACTTTCCACCTTGTTCACCTTTTTTTCTAGAATCCGCATCAAATTCTTTACATCTCTTACGATGCAAGACTTCCTCAATATCTGCCTTTGTTAATCCAAACTTTACACAATAAGCACCGATGGCCAATTGTTCCTTTTTTGTTTTTTCTAATTGCTGAAGCAAAAACATAAGTTACCTCCTATTCATGTAAATACTCATCAAACTTATCTCCAAACAAAACACTCGGTCGAAGATTACTTTTCATCACTGGATCCGTTAACCAGGAATCACACTTCTTTTCAATCACTGTTTTTAAATCATTCAATGTGTAACCTTCATGAATCAACGCACTGATCAATTCAACATTTTTCTTTGCCCTAGGAGAAAATCCTTCTCCATCTTTTTTGTCAGTTTCGACATTCAACATCTGAATGACCGTTTCAACAATCTCAGTGATGTTTTTATCTTCAGGTAAAGAAGTATATATATTCTTACTTTCTTTATTTCTTTTATTCTTTATTTCTTTAGTTGTTGTTGTTTGTTTGTTGCTCGTTTGTTGCTCGTTTGTTTTTTGATTGTTGTTTGCTTGTTCTTCGCTCGTTGTTTGCTTGTTGTCTTCAAAACCTAAACCTTGAAAATCTGCGTATTTTACAACACATATGACAGTATTTTTGTTCGTTGTGATACGCTTAATTTCCCCAGTTTTCGTTAGATTTTTCAGAGCCCTTTTTATCTGTTCAGGACTCAATCCGGTTTCACTCGCTAAAGTGGCGTAAGAAGTGATACAAGACCCTCTTTCAATGGTCTGCCCATGCCAGTTTCTTTCGGCATAATTAGCCTTTAACAACAGATGTATAAACAACCTGCACGTTGGCAGATCATCGTACCATTCCCAGTCAACGATCTGCCGAAAAAGCTTAATAAAACCACCAAAATTTTCCATTCCATCACCCCCTTAACGTGTGGATCCAATCACTTAGTGCATACAGTGACTAGCTTTAGTGCTTTCTTTTTTTCTGTGCTTTGTTAACTGTCTTCGCATTTCCATTCCAAAAGCCTTTGTGCATTCTGCGAAGCACTCTTTAACTTCATCCGAAGACATTCCCTCAATGACCTGTAAAAACGCATAACTAGCGTTTGTTTTACCAGTAACAATAGGACCTTCTAACGTAGGAATTACATTCAGTTCAAACATAGGACCGCATTTATTCATGTATTCTTCAAATCTATTCACAAAATCATCTTTTTCTTCACTGGTTTTTTCTCCCTGGCATTCTTTCTTAAACCGTTCCAATTCTTCATTTATTTCACGCATTTTTTCTTCTTCAACAATTTCTGAAGTTTTTCTATCAATATATGATGTTTTCATTTTCTTTTTCTCCTCTTTTTTACTCAAACCCTGCAACCTAGGTACTGCAGTCTGCTAATTATTTATGCCCAAATTCAAACGTATTTTTTTTGCTTTATCTTGGAAAGTTTTATCAGTTACGATTATGGATTTTTTCTGACGTGCTTGCATTTATGACAATGTTTTAGGAAGGTATTGAGATATCGATCTATTATGAAAAGAATGATCCTTTTTCTAGCAGACCACGTCACTTACGGCAATACCCAGGTTGCAAGATTTGAGTTATATGTATATAATTTAATTGTTCATTTTTGTTTGGCCACTTTCACATGAGTGGTCTTTTTTTATTGCCGGCTCATAAGCATACCCTGAATAGTCGTACAACAACTTAGGGCTTATGTAATAAACCGTTCTAGTGGATCCATCCATCTTGAAACACGATCCAATTGGAAGCACGCCCTTTTGCATTCCAATACGAATGAAATCCTGCGTAACATGCAATGCAGCTGCTGCCGCATCGATTGGCACCTTTGTTCCGTTGAACTCCATATGAACCTCCTTTCTACAAACCAATTGATTTAATTGTTGTGCAAACAAACGCAGTTGCGATTACACATCCAATCACTAAAACAACACTTACGAATAACATCCAGTTTGCGAAGCATTGCTTTCTACGCAATGTTTTTTCTCTTTTATCGAGATCAGCATAACGATGCATCATTCTTGTATACTCCGTTTCATGCGAGTTGTTCGCAAACGGAGCTAACTCTGCAGCAGTTTGTTTAACATTTTTTTGTTTTCCTGGCATTTCTATACTCCTTTCTATCTGCTTCTGGTGCAGCACTTGAGATGCCACTTCTTCTGATTAACATGATCAGGCTACTGTTTTTAATAGAGTAGTTTTGGAGGCTTTTAATCACCTCATTTTTTTATGATAAAAACGAAACAATGAGCCTATTATCAAAGTTTTGCGAAAAGAGATCTCTTCACGTTATTCAGACTTTGCTATGTCTTATGATAGGGGGATATCACTTATTTAGAATCTAGATCAAGCGAATGGGGAGGTAGAGCTAAATCGTGATTCTTGACAACAGCAATGAGCACTAATGGAATTTCTTCCTTTCTAGTTCTGAAATGACACCTCAAGTACCGCACCACATTATCCATAATTCAGATAATTCAAATGTTACGGATGACTTCACGCAAGAAATCAATCAATTGATTGTTAAGACTAATAAGCTCGCTAATCTTAGTGTAGATTCCATTCACTTTATACATTTGGATGAAACAGCCTAAAACAATTAAAATTACTGAGATTGAATTTAGGCAAATATTTCTATCAAGACTTCGAACTCGATCTTCGAGGTCTTTTATTCTTCTTTCATGATCCATACTATTTTCCTTTCTGTGGTAGTCGTTGGTAGTATTCTTTAAATTGCATTTATGCAACTTCAGTACTAAAAAAAATAAGGCCTGCTTTTTTTGATGGAATTTCTAAAGCTTGCACTATAGCTTGAGCTGTTGCAATTGAGCATGCTCTTTGCTCATTCAATAATCTACTAATTGTGGATTTATCAACATTGCTCATTCTAGCTAATTCCGATACAGACACATGTTTTTTATCCATCTCTTCTTCCAATAACTTAATATTCACTTTCATAATGCTCCTTCCTTTCCGTTGCATTTCTGCAACTTCATTAATATTATATACCAGTGTTTCATTATGTCAACGATTTTTGTTGCTTTTTTGCAATTTTCTATTTATACTGTGATTAGAAATGTGAAGGTTTGTGGATATGGAGACAATACAAGAACGAATTAAATCAAGAAGACTACAATTAAAATTGACATTGGAAGATGTTGCAAATGCATTAGGAGTTAATAAAACTACAGTGATGAGATACGAATCTGAAAGTATAAAAAAATTACCAACGGATATCGTTCCTCCGTTAGCGAAAGTATTGAAATGTACTCCGCAATATCTTATGGGATGGGAGGAATTAGAAAACGAAACTTACATTCTTACGGATCATGAACGTGAACACTTGGATATATACAGAATACTGGATGAAAAAGGTCAGCATACTGTAGATACAGTCACACAAATGGAATACGAAAGAGTTAAGAAGGATAATAAATAATTTAGGTATGTAATTATATTTGGTTTTGATTATAGAAAATATTAAAGGAGAAGAATTTATGAAAATATTAAAATTTATCGCTTATCTTATGTTGTTTTGCATTTTTTGCGCAATTATTACTACGCCACCATATAACTTTATTTTTATATGTGTTTGCATTCTAGCTGCCTACTGGATCTTTAAAAACAAAAAAATTGAAATTAAAAGGGAGGATACTTCTATAAAGCCTATTCCTATGCAGCAACAACACAGAAAAAAGCCTGCTCCAAAAGAATACAACTATGGTAAAAAAGCATCCAAATTGCCGAAAAACTATTGTGTATTAGATTTAGAAACTACAGGGTTAAGTCCAAGAAACAACGAAATAATTGAAATCGGTATTTTAAAAATTAAAAACAATAAAGTCGTAGATTCGTATAACAGTTTAGTAAAGCCTAATAAACCTATAACTCCACGTGTCACGAAAATTAATCACATCACAAATGAAATGGTTGAATCAAGCCCGTCTTTTAATGAAATCAAAGAAGATGTAATTACTTTTATAGGCAACGATGTGATTGTGGCTCACAATGCAACATTTGATTTAAACTTCTTAGTAAATTCTTTAAAAAGCTCAATACAAAATCGATATCTTGATACATTACAGTTGAGCAGAAAATATTATCCGGACTTGCCTAATCATAAATTAGAAACACTTGTAAATGAATTAAATCTGATTCAAAACTCTCATAGAGCTTTAGATGATTGTAAATCAACTTATGAATTATTTGAAAAAATAAAAGAAATAGCCTAATTAAAAAATCCTGGATGCTACCAACATCCAGGACAATCAAGAGTACTACCAATACTCTGCCATAAAAGTATGAACCCAAATCAATGCTTTTATGTGCTCATTTTACCATGAAACGGAGGAAATTAAAATGGCACAAAAGAATTTCAGACTTCCTAGTGGATACGGTTCAATTTATAAACTGTCAGGAAACCGAAGAAGACCATATCGTGTTCGAATTACTACCGATTGGGAAATTGATATGGAAACAATGAAATGCAACCAGGTTCGTAAGACTATTGGGTATGCAAAAACACGTCAAGAAGCAATTCAGATGTTGGCCGAATACCATCATCATCCACTGGATCTAAACGAAACACGAACAACTTTCTATGAAGTTTATGAAAGATACTACAAGGAATATCTTGAGCCTTATGAATATGACAAGAAGAAAAAGAACAATATTAATCGATTCAAAGGAAATATGAAAGTATTTGAATCAATATATAATGTTCCTTTTAATGAATTAAAACTAAATGACTTTCAAAAGATTATTGATAAATGTGGTAAGAACTACCCAACTTTGAAATCAATCAAAACTACTTTAAGACAGCTTTGTGAGTACGCTATGAAATACGATATCATCACAAAGGATTATTCTCAGTTTGTGGATATACTTAAGTATAAAGACAGAAATCCAAACGCATTGAATCGAACTGTATTCTCAGATGCACAGATCAAGAAGCTTTGGAAGGATTCAGATGATATCTATGTACAAGTAATCTTGATGTTGATCTACAATGGAGTTCGTGTATCTGAACTGTTGAATTTGAAGAAAGAAGATGTGGATCTAGAAAACCAGATATTCAAAATTGTTGATTCTAAGACTTCATCTGGTATTCGAGTTGTTCCAATCGCAGACAAGGTCCTTCCGTTCTACAAACAATGGATGAGCCACGATTGTGAGTACCTGATCTGCAATAAGGATGACTTGCACTGTTCTTATGAAAATTACAGAGATACGTACTGGGATCCAATCATGGAACGATTGAACATGAAACATACCCCACATGACACAAGGCATACTTGTATATCGTTGCTGACAAAAGCGGATGTGAATCCAACTACGATCAAGAAGATTGTTGGCCATAAAGGCGCTATGAGTTTGACTGAAAAAGTATATACTCATATGGATTATCAGACCTTGTTGGATGCGATCAATAAAATATAAAAATGACCTCGAAGAATATCACTTCGAGGTTTTTTAGTCTATAAAGTTGTGTGTCCTGTAAGTGTCCTGTGTGTGTCCTTCGCACACGAATTTAGGGCGCTTAGGCAAAAGAAAAAAGCCTTTATATAAAGGCTTTTGCGTTCTCTTAAGCAGTAAAATACTAACGTTTAGAGAATTGTGGAGCACGACGAGCTGCTTTAAGACCGTATTTTTTACGTTCTTTAGCACGAGGGTCACGAGTAACGAATCCTGCAGCTTTTAATACTGGACGGTAGTCTTCACTAGCTTCCATTAAAGCACGAGTGATTCCGTGACGCATAGCACCAGATTGACCAGTGTATCCTCCACCTTGTACGTTGATAATCACATCAAATTGATCAACTGTGTTAGTGATTTCTAATGGTGATTTAACAACCATACGTAAAGTTTCCAATGGAAGGTATTCTTCCAAAGTTTTTCCGTTGACTACGATATTACCTGTACCTGGACGTAAAAAGACACGAGCAACAGATTTTTTACGACGTCCAACGCCATGATATTGAACAGTGTTAGATTTTTTCATATTCTATTCCTCCTTATCCTCTTACCTTCAATTCAACAGGTTTTTGAGCAGCATGTGGGTGTTCGCTACCAGCGTATACGAATACGTGTCCACGTTGTACATCACCTAATTTAGTGTGAGGTAACATACCTTTGATTGCTCTTTCAACCCATTCAACAGGGTATTTCTCTTTCATTTCTTTAGCTGTACGCACACGCATACCTCCAAAGTATCCAGAGTGGTTGTAATACTTTTCAGTATTCAACTTGTTTCCAGTCATTTCGACCTTGTCAGCATTGATCACAATTACATAATCACCACAGTCAACATTTGGTGTGTATGTAGGTTTGTGTTTACCTTTTAATACATGAGCACATGTTGAAGCCAAACGTCCTAAAGTTTGTCCGTTTCCATCAACTACATACCATGTACGTGTTACATCGGCAGGTTTTGCCATAGTAGTTTGACGCATATCTAATTTCCTCCTTGATTTGAGCGTTTACCGGGGCTCAAAAGGCCAGAGTTTAGCCATCTAATATGATATGCAATATCTATATAAAAGTCAATCAAAAAAACAAAAAGTTTAGCTTTATTTTAGCTAAACTTTGATCTTATTTTCTTTTATCTTTTTATAATCAATTGAAGGTATATCATCAATGATTTCTATATCAAATTGAGATAATCTATCTAAAGCTAAATCATACCATTTTTTGTTTAAATCACCAGTCTCATGAGCATCCATACCAATGATTGCCTTTACATCATATTGCTCGGCAATCTGCCAAAATCTAGAATGTGGATACTCTTCATACCCCATACACTCATTATGCTGCATACCCAATACATTAAACTCTAATGGTACATTATAATCTTGGCTTGCCTGACAAATTCTATGGAAGCCCTCTTCGATTTCAGGTGTTATTACACCACCCGTACTTCTTAAAATCAATTCAGGATGAGCCAAGTATGCATACATACCCGTTTTCATACCTTCCACACAAGTATCAAAATAGCCTTTAATATATTTTCCTTTGGCTCCACCTAAATAAATACGATCTTCATCTGTGCCATAATAATGATTACCAAAAATCAAGTAATCAATATCATTCTCGATACAGAAATCCAACAACCAATCCATATATTTAGGAAAGTATTCCGCTTCTAATCCAAAACGAATCTCAATCTGTTTCTTATATCTATCTTTCAAATATAAAACGCTATCTTTATAATCATCAAACTCATCAAGCTTCATACGCATATGCGCTACAAAGTTTGAATCATATTTCCAACAAGCATGATCCGAAAAGCCCAATACTTCAAAGCCATTTTGAATGGCAGCACGAACAAATTCTTCATCATTGCCAAACGCATGATGACAACGAGATGTATGTGTATGAAAATTTGTCTGTCTCATTCGTACATTACCTCCACTAAATATAAACCACAACTCGGTGCATTATAACGACATGCCGACTTATTCTTCGCATCCAACATTCTTTGCACATCATCAACATCAATTTTATGCTGACCCACGGCAATTAAAGTACCCGTCATCATACGAACTTGATATCTTAGAAAACCAGTACCTTCAAAAATGAAATGTACATCTGTACCTTCTTCATTAATTTCAATATTTGAAATTGTTTTTACCCTAGGCTTTCTAGGATCAATTTTACTTGAGGCAAAACTCGTAAAATCATGAGATCCCAAAAATACTTTTGATGTACTTTTCATCGCATCCATATCCAGTCTTTTTGCAAGTAGATTCCGATACTTATAATTAAACGGATTCTTTATATCATACGAACAATAATAATCATATCGCTTGGCAACCGCACTAAAACGCGCATGAAAATCATCAGGCTTTTCTTCTGTTTTTAAGATACGAATATCTTTAGGAAGCAATGCATTCAATGCTCTTTCATATTGAATAGCAGGAATATTTTTACTTGTCTCAAAATGAAAAACTTGACCTAATGCATGAACACCTGCATCCGTTCTTCCACTCGCCACAACATCTACATTCTCTTTTGTGATTTTATGCAAAGCTTCTTCAATCACCTGTTGAATACCTAAAGCATTCTCTTGTTTTTGCCAGCCTGCATAATTAAAACCATCATAACTGAC
>ERZ869983.289-NODE-289-length-17467-cov-10.420069_pt1 | contig 17467 bp, 14 predicted proteins | sample MGYA00521106_ERZ869983 | MGnify/ENA primary metagenome ERZ869983 (study PRJEB32232, sample SAMN07284972) | human gut metagenome | biome: human-associated habitat; material: feces | host: Homo sapiens | place: Tanzania | collected 2014-04-05 ...
AAGCTTTTGCCCTTACAGGGCGACAGGTTTGTGTCCGTAATTACCCAGGGCGATGCCCTGGGCTAGGAGCTTCTGCCCTTTCAGGGCGTGTGGGGCTTACTTTCGAAACTTGAATTAAAAATAATACGTGCAGCCGATGGTGGCAGCGCGGTTGCCGAAGTGCTGGCTCGCCATATCGTGGAAGCGGGCTTCGAGCGTCCAGTGCTTGCCCAGATTCTTGTATACCCCTACCTCGGCATAGAGATTAGCCGGGGTGTAGGCATCGCTGCGGCGACGGGTACACCAGATAAGGTTGCCCGTGAGGCGCCAGCCATCGGCCATTGTGAGCTGCGGTGCCAACTTGAATACGGCAAAATGATTATACTCCACATTGCGCTGCTGAGCCTCCTCTGAAGGGGTTTCGCTGCGCTGCCAGAAGTAGTTGACTCCGGCTGTGAGGCGAAGGATGCCCTTGTGCCAGAAGGCGGTGGAGCCGATGCCGAGCGTATTGTCATGAGTGGCACTGAACAGGTGCTGGTGGATGTTCTTTACCGAGGTGCTGAGCACGAAGGCAGGGCGGCTGTAGGTATGCTTGAGCTCTACCACATTTGCCATGCTGTTGACGATATCGGCGGTATAAACCGGCTGCCAGGCACCCTCCATATCGCCCGCGGTAACGAAATCGCCAAACTCGGGATTGAAGATGCGGCGGCAGTAGGTGGCCTGCAGGGTATGACCCGGCGTGAAACTGTAATAGGCACTCGCCGAGTAGATATGGTTGCGCGTGGTATGCTTCCAGTGCTCTTCCGGCGCAATCTGCTTAGGACGGAAGTTGATGATGCGGAAGCGGTCGCCTGCCATGAATCCCCACTTGCCGATGTTGTAATCTATCTGGGCGTAGAAATCCTGATAGTTGGAATGGTTGGTGTAACCGGCGATGCAGTTCTTCTCGATGGAGAGTCCGCCCTCGAAACCTGCCGTAATCCAGAGATCGGGGGTGATGACCGGAGTGGCGTATTCTACCACCATGAAGGGGTAGGTAGAGTGGTTCTGGTAGGGCGCAGTCTGGGTTTCTTCCTGTGTGCGTCCGTTGTCGCTGATATGCTCGGCACCGAGGGTAAAGAGGATACTGGAGCCGTTGTCGGCGAGCGTGCGGGTATAGTCGGCCTGCAGATGATAGGCGCGCACGTAATCGGCCGGGGTGTGGGTGAAATGGTTGCGGGTATAGGTCTGCATCGCATCTATTTCGAGCACATCCTTCGCGGTGGGCGTCCAGAGCAGGTTGAGCTTGGCACCCTCGTGGGAGTAGTGGTTTACGGTGGTTCCAGAGAGGCCCTGGTAGGCGTCCTTATCGCTGTTGGAGGTGCGCTGGAAGTTGCCTTCTACATGACTGAGCACGCGGAGTTTATCCTGCTGGCTGATAACGCTGACGATGCCTTTTGCGCCGCCGTAGGTATCACCGAAAAGTCCCCATCTGCCGGTGGTTCCGTTCTCCTTCTTGCGCAGTGTGATGTCGATAACTTTCTTCAGGCTGCTGCATCCCTTCATCACTTCTGCGTTCTGGCACACCTTGATGGTTTCAATCTCCCGAGCCTTGAAATGGTGGAGGAAGGTGGCGTAATCGAGTCCGTATTCCTGGTTGTCGATACGGATGACGAACTTGCCGTAGAGGTTGGCGAAGGGATCTCCGCCGATGATATTGTTGCCGTCGAGAGAGATGACTTCCGGGCACATCATGAGCACATCGAGGAGTGATTCTTCGCCGGTGAGTTCCATTTCAGGAACATGCATGATGTATCTGTCGCCGATATGTTCAATCGGAGCGGCCTGTGTCTGGTAAGTAGTGCTGGCCATCGCGAGTGCGATGATGAGCAGGCTTTTCTTCGTACTGTTGTTTATCTTCATTTTTTCTAATTTATATTATTGGTAAAAAGGATTGCTTCGTGCCAAATTTACTTGCAAAGATAAGGCAAAAATCGGGGAATAACGAAAAAATGGAGATGTTTTTTATCGTTCAATGCGTAAAAAGGGGTGTCAATACGTAAAAAAGTGGGGAGAGGGGCGAAAAAAGAGGGCTTAAAACTTGCTTGGTATTATTTTTTTTACTATCTTTGCAAAGAACAAAGAAATTTCTAAGAACTATACATATTATATAATAACCCTTAAAAAGATAAGAACTTATGAAGCGACTATTACACATTCAATTCCTATTGGTATTGTTGCTGGCGCTGGGATACTCTCCTCTGCAAGCCAAGCGAATCACACAGTGGCAGGCTCAGCAACAGGCCTACAGCTTCTGGGGAAAGCAGATGCCGCAGAAGGCGAAGGCAAAGAGCCGCACGGCTACTACTGCATCGCCATCGGATGCTTACTATGTATTTAACAACGATGCTGGCGGATTCGTCATTATCGCTGGTGATGATGCCGTAACGCCAGTATTGGGTTATACCTCAACGGGATCATTCGATGCCGAGAATCTGCCTGACGGACTGAAGGACCTGCTGAAGAGCTATGAGCGCCAGATTGCGGCGCTGGGCGACAGCTATCAGGCGAACCAGACTGCTACAAGAGCTGCATTTACAGGCGAAAAACTGCTCAATACCGCAAAATGGAACCAGAATGCTCCATTCAACAAGTATACGCCAAACAACTATGTAACAGGCTGTGTAGCAACGGCTGGAGCCATCGTAATGAAGCACCACGGATATCCTGCCAAGGGTACCGGAAGCCATTCCTATACCTGGAACGGCAAGACTATCTCTGCTGATTTTGAGCACAACTATGACTGGGCAAGCATGCCAGCCGAATATGACGGCACCAACGATGCCGCCTTCGACGGCGTGGCAAGACTGATGGCAGACCTCGGTGTGGCAGTGGAGATGAAGTATAATAAGACAGGAAGCGGTGCGTATATCGGCGACCTGGTAACCGCCCTGCAGAAGTACTACGGCTACAGCAAGCTTTCGCATCTGATGGCAATAGAAGATGTGGGTGCAGAGGCATGGAACGGCAGACTGCGCGACGAGATTGATGCCAACCGCCCTGTGCTCTATGCTGCTTCTGACCCTAATACTGGTGGCGGTCATGCCTTCGTTATAGATGGATACAAGGACGAAAGCTTCAGCGTAAACTGGGGCTGGGGTGGCTTATGTGACGGTTTCTACAAGATTGGAGCCCTGAATCCGGAAAGCGCAGGAAAGCCAACTGGTGATCAGTATAATGTAGGTCAATCAGCAGTATTCGGCATGCAGCCTTCTGACGGTACGGAGAAAGTATCTACCATGGGATTCCTGAAAGTTACCGGAGAATTGCAGACATTGAATATGAATGTTACCGATGTGAAGAAGGGGCAGAGATGTACCTTCTTTTCTGCAACAATCGGCAATTCGGGAGATCACAGCTTTACCGGAGAGATTGTTGTAGCTCTTATGAATGCTAAGGGCGAGATGCGGGAGATCGTATCACCTTGGCCTTTGAAATTGGAAAATTTTAGAGTTAATAGTTACTATTCTTCTTATCCATTTGTTATTCTGAGTAAAGTGGATGCAGAACCGGGTGATTATCTGGCTGTTGTGGCGAAGGAAGAAGGCTCAGAAGAGTATATAGAACTGTATGACCCGAACTTCGAGAGAATGCGTCTGCCGGCAACCGGATATGAGCCTCTCACATTTGAGGTCAGGACAAAAATAGGTGAAGGAGCTAATTTCAAGCAGGCTGAACCTGTTTATGCCTATAATGGTAAACCTGTCATCGGGTCTAATTATAATTATAGCCTGACGATGGATGAAGGTGTATCAAAGTTTGTAACATTGGATGGCGAACTGATTGATGATAACAGTACAGAGAAAGCCAATTCTTTCATAGGCGTTAAGCCGGTTTATGACCTCGAGGTTAAGACTTATCGCGACTATCAGGAGAAGGAACTGGTGGTAAATCTGACTGAAGCTGGACAGCTGAAGCAAGCACTTTCCAAAGAAAATCCTGACTATTTTGTATACAGAAATATCAAGGTGAACGGCGAGATTGACAAGCGCGACTTTGATGAGCTGGCAAGCCATTATTTCAAGAGCATCGACCTGAGCGGAGCAAAGGTAGTGGCTTATGATGGCTACAAGGCTGATATGGTTCCTGACTATGCATTTAACAGAGATGCTTATCTGGAGAGTTTCAAGATGCCAGCTGGTGTCAAGGAGTTAGGCTCCAGCGCCTTTAGGTCTACCAATCTGAAGGAGATTGATTTGCCTGAGACGATAGAGGAATTCGGCCGCAATACATTCAATGCCTGCTTCAAACTGACAGATGTATATATGCGTCATAAAGAGGCTCCTTACTGGATAAGCTGGTGTGTATTTGCTGGCAAGAGCAGTAAGTTGTATCGCACGCTGCATCTCTATCCGGGCAGCAAGGCGAAGTATGATGCTCATCAGTATACCAAGAACTGGATTAAATACTTTGATAATGTGGTAGAGGACCTGGAGCCTACCGGCATCCATTCAGTAACATTGGATAAAAAGCCAGCCAATGCTGCCATTTACGACCTGAACGGCCGCCGCATAACTGAGGCAATGAAGAAAGGTGTATACATCAAGAATGGCAAGAAAATTAGCGCGAAGTAATGTTGAATGTTGAGTGTTGAATGTTGAATGTTGAGTGTTGAATATTACAATTAAAAGATAGGAATCCCCTGGTGCTTTCTGTGGCATCAGGGGATTTTTTTTCGCTTAATACGTAAAAAGAGGGGGCAATACATAAAAAATGAGGGTAGGGACGAAAAAAAGTGCGAAAAAACTTGTTTGGTACGAATATTTTTCTTATATTTGCAGCAGAACAAAGTATTTAAAAAACTACAGAAGCCCGATATTCAGGCTGGGCTTATTCAGGTGGATTTATACAAGTGAACTTATATCAGGATATATATTAGGATATATAGAGGATATTTAGTAAATTATTAAACAACAAGAACTAATGAAACGAAAATTACACTTTAAAAACATATTGGCATTGTTGCTGCTGCTGGCATATTCTCCTTCGGAGGCTAAGCGGATAACTCAATGGCAGGCACAGCAGCAGGCTTACAGCTTCTGGGGAAAACAGATGCCGCAGAAAGCTAGAGCCAAGAGCCGCACGGCTAATACCGCATCGCGCTCTGATGCTTATTATGTTTTCAACAATGACGCAGGCGGATTCGTCATTATAGCAGGTGACGACGCAGTAGCGCCAGTTTTGGGGTATACCTCAACAGGAACATTTGATGCAGGAAATCTGCCCGACGGACTGAAGGACCTGCTCAAGAGTTATGAACGGCAGATAGCAGCGCTGGCTAACAGTAATCAGGCGAACCAGACTGCCACAAGAACCGGTTTCAGCGGCGAAAAGCTGCTCAATACCGCGAAATGGGACCAGATGGCTCCTTTCAACAAGTACACGCCAAACAAATATCCGGTTGGCTGTGCGGCAACGGCTGGTGCCATCGTGATGCAGTATCACGGTTATCCTGCCAAGGGTACCGGAAGCCATTCCTATAAATGGGACGGCAAGACCCTGACTGCCCAATTCGAGCACGAATATGATTGGGCAAACATGCCTGTGCGATATGACGGAACCAACGCTGCAGACTTCGACGGCGTGGCAAGGCTCATGTCAGACCTCGGTGTGGCTGTGGATATGCAGTATACTGAAGACGGTAGCGGTTCGTATATAAGCGATCTGGTGGCCGCCATGCAGAAGTATTTCGGCTACAGCAAGATTTCGCATCAGATGTCAATAGAAGCTGGGAGCGCAGAGGAATGGAACGAAAAGTTGCGCGGAGAGATTGATGCCAACCGTCCTGTGCTCTATGCTGCATTCGACTCTATTGGTGGCGGTCATGCCTTCGTGATAGATGGTTATAAGGACGATAGCTTCAGCGTAAACTGGGGCTGGGGCGGTCTTTGCAACGGGTTCTACCATATAGGAGCCCTCAATCCGCAAAACGAAGAAGGAAAGCCAGTTGCCAGTCGGTATAACGTTGGTCAGATGGCAGTATTCGGCATGGAGCCATCTGACGGAAAGGAAAAAATCTCTGATATGAGATTCACGAAGATGACTGACTATCTTCAGGAAATGAATATGAATGTTACTGATGTGAAGAAGGGACAGAAATGTATCGTCTTTTCAGTACCAATCAAAAATGAAGGAAAACAGAACTTTGACGGAGTACTTGCCATGGCTCTGATGAATGCTAAGGGCGAGATTCGGGAGATTATATCATCCAGCACCAAGACGGTTAAAGATTTTGGACGGGGCTACATCTATCCTAAATTGGTCTTTACGGTTCTGAGTACTGTAGATGCAGAACCGGGTGATTATCTGGCTGTTGTGGCTAAGAGAAATGGCTCGGAGGAGTATATGGAACTGTATGGTCAGGACTTTGAGAGACTGCGTCTGCCGGCAACCGGATACGAACCTCGCACATTTGAGGTGAGAACCAAAATAGGAGAAGGTGTAACATTCGAGGAAGCAGGAAGCCAGTATAATCCTTCCCGCAATTTCTATAATGGCAAACCTGTCATCGGCTCCACTTATTACTATTCTCTGACGGTGGATGAAGGCGTATCAAAGTATTATGCACTGGTGGATGGTAAATTGGCTGAAAACATCGTGTTTGGTGCTGGAAGCGTGAACAGCGTAAGAGGTCTTGAACCGGTTTATGAACTCGAGGTAAGGACTTACCGCAACCTGGAGTCTACCGGCATCCATTCTGTAACATCGGATCAGGAGACCGGAAATGCTGCCATTTATGACCTGAGCGGCCGCCGCATTACGGGGGCTATGAAGAAGGGTATATACATCAAGAATGGCAAGAAATTCTGCGTTACGAAAAGAGGAGGGTGATGAGCGGGATGGTGATGATGCTGCCAACCGTGGTGATGAACGTCATCTCGGTGATGAGCGAAGGATTGCGGCCGTATTTCAGACAGAACATCGTGCCGAAACTCGCTACGGGCATCGCAATGACAACCGTATTGATATTGTTGACCAAATCGCTTACACCACATACCTTGAACAGAAAATAGATGCTCAGCGGTACTACGCAAAGGCGCAGAAAAGAGGCGAGGTATACCTTCGGACTGCCGATAATCTCCTTCACCGGCAACTTCGCCATCGAGGAACCGATAATCATCAGAGCCGCCGGTACCGTGACATTGCCCACCATCGTTACCGGACGCGCAATGATATCAGGCGTATGTACCCCGAAGGCTACCAGGAGGGCGGCTACGAAGGCGGCAAGAAGAGCCGGAGAGAACAGTACCTTAGGATTGAACTGCTTGACGCTGTACTCGCCCTTGATGAGCATGACACCTGCCGTAAAAATAAAAAAGGTGTTCGGCATGTTGAGCAAGGCGGCATAAAAAATGGCCTTCGGACCGAATATGCTCGAAACGATAGGGTAGCCGATGAAACCTACGTTGGCAAACATCAGCGCAAAACCTATCATGCCCTGGTCGTCATGATTGCGCGTGATGAGACGCGGTACCCAGAAACCGAATACCAGCAAAAGGATGTAGGTAAGGAAACCTACGCCCAGGAGGGGAAGGATGAGCGTGCGGTCGGGCAGCTCATCGCCCATTACTGACGAGAGCACCAGCAGGGGACAGGTGATATCTACCACCATGCTGGATAGCTTCTTGTCAAACTTGTCGCCCATATATCCCAACTTGCAGGCGACGTAACCTAAAATCACGATGATGAAAAGTATCACCATCACTTCCAAATTCTCCATTTATCCTGAAAATCTATACCTTATATATATATGTATGCCGGAATCCCGATATTCTCTCGGAATTTCCGGCAAAAAATGGTTTAATCGATAAATCGCCTGGTAATATCTCCGTAGTTCTCGATGCGGCGGTCGCGGAGGAATGGCCACCAGCGGCGCACATTCTCGCTGTGCTTCAGGTCGATATCTACCACCAGGCTCTCTTCTTCCTGATCGCTGGCGCGGTAGTGGAGCTCGCCCTGAGGACCGGCTACGAAACTGCTGCCCCAGAACTGGATGCCTTCGGTCTGACCGCTAGAATCGGGCTCGAAACCTACGCGGTTTACGGCGATGACCGGCAATCCGTTGGCTACGGCATGGCCTCGCATCACGGTAGTCCACGCCTCGCGCTGGCGCTGCTGCTCCTCCTCGGTATCATAGGTAGCGTAGCCTATGGCGGTAGGATAGATGAGCATTTCGGCTCCCTGCAGCGCCATCAAGCGGGCTGCTTCGGGATACCACTGGTCCCAGCAAACCAGCACGCCGAGCTTGCCAACAGAGGTCTGGATAGGGTGGAAACCGAGGTCGCCCGGTGTGAAATAGAACTTCTCGTAATAGGCAGGATCGTCGGGGATGTGCATCTTGCGGTATTTTCCGGCTATGCTTCCATCCTTCTCCATCACTACCGCCGTATTGTGGTAGAGCCCCGGAGCGCGGCGCTCGAAGAGGGAGGTGACGATGACGACGCCGAGATCCTTGGCAAGCTTGCCGTAGAAATCGGTCGAAGGGCCCGGAATAGGCTCTGCCAGGTCGAAGAGGTCAACATCCTCTACCTGACAGAAATAGAGGGAGTTATGAAGCTCCTGAAGCACGATGAGCTCTGCGCCGCGATGGGCGAGGTCGATGATGCCTTCTGCCAGGCGCTGCTTGTTGTTGGCGATATCTGCCGTATTATGAAGTTGTAATAAACCGACTTTCATTTTTTGCTTTTAATGTTAAATGTTGAATGTTAAATGTGGAATGTTGAGTCTCTGAGGGCTCCCTCAGGCAACTGCATGGTGATGCAGTGGATGCTGCCATGCTGGCGGATGATGGTCTGCGAATCTACACCGATGATTTCGCGGTCGGGGAAGGCGAGCTGAATCTGCTTGCGTGCCTCCTCGTCCTTTTCCGGCTGATTGTAGGTGGGATAAATCACAGCCTTGTTGAGTATCAGGAAGTTGGCATAGGTGGCTGGCAGGCGGTCGCCCTCGCTCTCCGGGTTGGTGGTGAGGCAGTCGCCCTCATCATAGATAGGGTCGGGCATCGGCAGTTTGAGCAAGCGGTAAGGGTATCCCTCCCAGGTGAAGAGGCCCTTGAGCTGCTTCTCCAGCGCCTGGAAGTCTTCATACTGCTCATCTTCCGGATTATCGCAGCCTACATATAATAAGGTGTCGTGTGGAGCCACTCTCACGATGGTGTCGATGTGGCCGTCGGTATCATCGCCTATCAGATTGCCGTGATCCAGCCAGACGACTCTCTTGAGCTGGAAGAAAGTCTGCAGCAGATGGTCGATGCTGTCGTGGTCGAGCGGCTGGTTGCGGTGAGGCGCCAGCAGGCACTGAGAGGTGGTGAAGAGTGTACCCTTTCCGTCACTCTCGATGCTGCCTCCTTCGAGCACGAAGCCCTGGTGGTTCTCTATATCGGCATTGAAGGCTGCCTGATAGTATAGTTGCAGGGTGATGGCATTATCCTTCTCCCATCTGAACTTTTCGCCCCAGCCGTTGAACTTGAAGTCGAGTATGCGGTAAGGCACCATCCAGGTGTTCTGCTTTTTGCGCAGCACCATCGTGAGGGGGCCGTGGTCGCGCACCCAGGTATCATTACTTTCCACCTCGTAGAGCAGCACGCGGCTCATCTGTTCGGCAGAGAGCTTTTTCTTGAGCTGGTATCGGGTGGCAGGCACATCGGGTGTAGCCACAAGCAGCTGCTCGTAGCGCGTGATGATATCTGCCAGTTCGAGATAAGTATCTGTAATTTCAGGCAGATACGGCTTCCAGTCGGTGCCGGCATGTGGCCAGGTGAGCATGATGGCGCTCTGTGGCTCCCATTCGGCAGGGAGTGCGAAATCGCAGGGTAATGTAGATTGATGCATAAGCTATACTATTTTTATGATACGATGTTCTATACCAATTTATTATACTCTGTTCTTCATCGGGAACCTTTCCTTGGGGACGGGCTCCGTTCTGCTTTTATGAAGTATGCTTGCAAAATTAATAAAAAATCTACAACTATCGGCTGTTTTTGTGAAATATTTTGCGCAAAAGCGAAACTTTATATTAAAAAAGATTAAACGGAGGGCTGTATGGAGATAAAATCGGGGAAAAATGAGTAACTTTGCAGTCTAAAAATAAAATATTGAATAGGAGCGTGAAAATAAAACAGGTAGTTGATGCCCTTGAACATTACGCGCCTCTGCCCTTGCAGGAAGGATATGATAATGCCGGCCTGCAAGTTGGATTGACAGAGGCGGTAGAAATGTCAGGGGCATTGTTGTGTCTTGACGTTACTGAAGCCGTGGTAGACGAGGCTATCCAGAAGGGATGTAACCTCATCGTGAGCCATCATCCGCTGATATTCCGCAAACTGGCGAGAATCTCGGACGAGAACTACGTGCAGCGTACCGTGCGCAAGGCGATTAAGAATGATATTACCATCGTGGCGATGCATACCAACATGGATGCGGCTGCGGGCGGCGTGAACTTCAAGATTGCCGAGAAACTGGGACTGCGAAACGTGCAGTTCTTTGCTGGCGAGAAGGAAGTGGACGGCGTGAAAGGCGGCGAGGGTGTCATCGGAGAGGTGGCTGAGGACCTGGCAGCCGACGACTTGGTGCTGATGCTCAAGGAGCGGTTTGGCGTGGAGTGCGTGCAGTGTAACCAGTTGCTTCGCCGGCCTATCAGGAAGGTGGCTCTCTGCGGTGGATCGGGTGCTTTCTTGCTCGACGCAGCCATCAAGGCAGGTGCCGATGCCTTCATCACGGGCGAGATGAGCTATCACGAGTATTTCGGCCACGAGCAGGAGATTCAGATTTGCGTCATCGGCCACTATCAGAGTGAGCAGTTTACGGGCGAAATCTTCCGCAGCATCATCCAGGAGAATTTCCCTGATGCCAAATGCTGCATCTCGGAGATAAATACGAATCCGATATTGTATTTATAGGTTGGAAGGGCGCAAGCCTCATTCAACATTCAACATTTAACATTCAACATTAAAAAAAATAAAGTTATGGCAAAGAAAGATCCTACAGATTTGACAGTGGAAGAGAAGTTGAAGGCTCTCTATCAGCTTCAGACCACCTTGTCTGCAATTGATGAAAAGCGTGCGTTGAGAGGTGAGTTGCCTCTCGAAGTTCAGGATTTGGAAGACGATATTGCTGGTCTTACCACCCGTATCGAGAAAATCCAGACCGATATTGAGCAGTTTGACCGCGCCATCGATCAGAAGCAGCACGAGATTGAGGAGGCTCAGGCTAGCGTGGAGCGTTATAAGAAGCAGCTCGAAATGGTTAGCAACAACCGCGAGTATGATACTTTGAGCAAGGAAATCGAGTTCCAGGAGCTGGAAATCGAACTTTGCAGCAAGAAGATCCGCGAGGCGCAGCAGACAATCAACGAGCGCCTGTACGACCTTCACAAGGCTGAGGACCAGAAGGCAGACCGCGAGAAGGGCTTGGTAATGAAGCGTTCTGAGCTTGAGTCAATCATGGCTGAAACCCGTGAGGAAGAGGAGAATTTGAAGGAGAAGGCATTCGAGCTCGAGAAGAAGATTGAGCCACGTTTGCTCCAGAGCTTCAAGCGCATCCGTAATGGTGCCCGCAACGGTTTGGGTATCGTTTACGTGCAGCGTGACGCATGTGGCGGTTGCTTCAACAAGATTCCACCTCAGCGCCAGCTCGATATCAAGATGCACAAGAAGATTATCCCTTGTGAGTATTGTGGCCGTATCCTCATCGACCCAGAATTGGCTGGTGTTAAGATTGAGTCTCCTAAGAGCGAGGAGAAGCCAAAGCGCAAGCGCGCTATCCGCAAGAGAAAGACTGAGGATGAGGATTAATTCTTCCTCCCTTTCCCGCTCTTTTCGGATGATTGTCTTCTGAAAAAGATACGATAAGATACAATGAAGGCTCGCCAAAATTGCTTGGCGAGCCTTTATTTTTTTCGTTTTCAGGCAGCTGAGACTGCTTTCAGGCTGCTAAAACCTTTTCAGGCTGCTGAGACATTTGTCTTAACTCCTTAACTCCTTAACTCCTTAACTCCTAATCAGAAATCTAGAGCCCTCTAGCCTTGTAAATGCGGTCTTTGGCGTCGTTGATTTCCTGGAATTTCTTCTCGGCTGCACGGCGCACATCTTCGCCCAGTGCTGCTACCTTGTCAGGATGATGCTTGAGCGCCATCTTGCGGTATGCGGCCTTTACCTCATCGTTTGAGGCGTCAGGACTGATGCCCAGAACACGGTAGGCATCATCCAGACTGCCTGCTGAAGAAGCCCCGCTCTCCAGGTTCAGCATCTGGTCTACATCCTCGGCAGAAAGACCCATGTGGATGGCCATCTCCTTGAGCGCCTGAACCTCCTGAGAATTCACAACTCCATCAGCCTTGGCTATCATGACGAGGAAATTGAGCAACTGCAGGCGCTGCTCATACATCATGTTGGCACGTATCTGGTGGCAGCTGTCCTGTATCACCGAACGGTACTGCTGCATGCCCATCCGCTTCTGCTGCTCGAAGAGCTTGAGGAGGATTTCCTCGCCCTGCTGCTTGGCTGCCTCGCCGAAATTCTGACGCAGGAAACGGCGCACCATCTCCATCTCAGAATGCATGATCTTGCCATCTGCATTGATGATATAGGAACTGAGCACCAGCAGCGAGAACATGAAGGAGTTTCGCTCTCCCTCATAGCTCTGCTGGCGGCCGTAGCTCTGGCTGCCGAAGCCCTGGCTACTGTAGCTCTGCTGACCGCTGTAGGCATCGTAGGCGTTGTTGTAATGGTGGTCGCCGTCGCGGTTTACCGCATCCAGTCCGTGCTCAAAGAGCGAACCGAGGGCATAACCTGCCAGGGCTCCCAGCGGACCGGCTGTGATGAAACCGAGCACACCACCAATCCATTTACCTGCTGCCATCTTTTAGTTGTTGAAATAGTAGAGGAAAGAAGCGATGCCTGAGAGGGCTGGCTTGCGCTGACCTTCTATTTCGATGTCAAACTTGATGCTGGTCTTGCAGATGCCACGGATGTTCTGGATGTCGTGGAGAGTGGCTACCAGGCGCACGCGTGAACCGGTGATGACTGGCTGGCCGAACTTCATCTTGTCCATACCGTAGTTTACGAGCATCTTGAGGTTGTTAACCTCGATAATCTGCTGCCAGAGGTAAGGGAGTACAGAGAGGGTGAGATAACCGTGAGCGATGGTGCTGTGGTAAGGGCTCTCTACCTTGGCGCGCTCTACGTCTACGTGGATCCACTGTGGGTCGAGTGTAGCGTCTGCGAACTTGTTGATACGGTCCTGGTCAATCTGCAACCAGTCTGATTCTCCTAACTTCTCACCGAGGTGAGATGCAAATTCCTCGTAGGAATTGATTACTAATTTTGCCATTTTTATCTATTTAATAATTTGTTATTTTCTGTTTTCCGTCTTCAGCTTTTAACTATTAACTATAAACTATTAACTATTAACTTTCAACTGTTAACTATTAACTATTAACTCAAATCAGTCTCTTCTGAAAATATCGCGGGTGTAAACCTTCTCTTCCACATCATCCAGGCATTTGTCATACCGGTTGGCGATGATGGCCTGGCTCTGCTGCTTGAAGGCATCCAGGTTGTTTACGATGCGGCTTCCGAAGAAGGTGGTTCCGTCTTTCAGCGTAGGCTCGTAGATGATGACCTGCGCGCCCTTTGCCTTGATGCGCTTCATCACACCCTGTATGCTGCTCTGGCGGAAGTTGTCGCTGTTGCTCTTCATCGTGAGGCGGTATACGCCGATGGTGCAAGGCTTCTCTTCCTCCTCGCTGAAGTTGTTCTGGTTGGCATAATCGTAGTAGCCAGCCATGTTCAGCACGCGGTCGGCGATGAAATCCTTGCGGGTGCGGTTGCTCTCCACAATCGCCTGAATCAGGTTCTCAGGCACATCGGCATAGTTGGCGAGCAGCTGCTTGGTATCTTTCGGCAGACAGTAGCCGCCGTATCCGAAGGAAGGATTGTTGTAGAAGGTGCCGATGCGAGGGTCCAGACCCACTCCGTCGATAATCGCCTTGGTGTCGAGGCCCTTCATTTCGGCGTAGGTATCCAACTCGTTGAAGTAGCTCACGCGCAGGGCGAGGTAGGTGTTGGCGAAGAGTTTCACGGCTTCTGCCTCGGTAAGTCCCATGAACAGGGTTTCTATGTCTTGCTTGATGGCTCCCTCTTTCAGCAGTTCTGCAAAGGTGCGGGCTGCCTGGTCCAGTCGCTCGTCACCATTCGGCCTGCCCACGATGATGCGGCTCGGGTAGAGGTTGTCGTAGAGTGCCTTGCTCTCGCGCAGGAATTCGGGCGCGAAGATGATGTTCTTGCTGCCCGTCTTCTGGCGGATGCTTTCGGTGTAGCCTACCGGAATGGTGCTCTTGATGACCATGATGGCATCGGGATTCACCTGCATCACCAGACGGATGACTTCTTCTACGTGCGAGGTGTCGAAGTAGTTTTTCACCGGATCATAGTTGGTTGGTGTGGCAATCACTACGAAGTCGGCATCCTTATAGGCTTCTTCTCCATCGGTTGTGGCTTTGAGGTTGAGTTCCTTTTCAGCCAGATATTTCTCTATGTATTCGTCCTGGATAGGCGAGCGGCGCGAGTTGATGAGCTCCACCTTTTCGGGTATCACGTCTACTGCCACCACCTCATGATGCTGGCTCAGCAGGGTAGCGATGCTCAGACCTACATATCCTGTTCCGGCTACGGCGATTTTTATCTTTTTATTCTCCATTTCTTTCTGTTCTTTTAAGATGGACTGCCTGCTGGCAATCTATACCTTATATATATATTAGATGCAAAGATAGTATAAAAGGAGGAGACTACAAAATGAAAATGGGTTTTTTATCAAAAAATAACGCGAGAAGGGGGATGGGAGAGAAAGAGGTGCCCCCAAAAGGAGAGCAAAAGGAAGCAGAAAAAAGACCTCCAAAATTCGCGAATTCTAAAACGAATGGGCGGTTGGCCAGAAATTCGCAAATTTTGAAGGCTGGAGAAAGGGAAGAAACAGATGCAAGCAGCACGCCCTGAAAGGGCAGAAGCTCCTAGCCCAGGGCATCGCCCTGGGTAATTACGGACGCAACCTTGTCGCCCTGTAAGGGCAAAAGCTTTAAAAAATCCAGGCATTCCTGCACCCTTATAATGTCAATAAATCGGAATAATCGGGAATGGTCTCTAAAAATACATATTTTTTACTTTCATAATCCATCTTGCAGATGTAATGCTCCAGCCCGTTGCTCACCACCAGAAAGTCGACATGGAGCAGAAGATTGTAGACCGAAATCTGGTCGAACACTTTCTGCGTGATGGGGATGTGAGGGGCTTTGTACTCGATAATCATGCGGGGCTGCAGCTCACGGGAGTAGAGCACACTATCGGCGCGCAGCACCTTGTCGCCACATTTCAGCTGGATTTCGTTGGCGAGCAGCGAGGCTGGATACCCCTTGTGCTCGATGAGAAAATGAACGAAATGCTGGCGCACCCACTCTTCGGGAGTGAGCGTGATGAACTTCCGGCGCAGCACATCCAGTATCTGGGGATGCTGTTTTGAACCCGAAATCTTAATGTCGAAAGATGGCAAATTTAAGCGAATCATTTTTCTATACCTTATTATATATAGGAGTTATATTTCTTTCTTTTCTGTTTTCGATATGGTTTCTTTTCTTCTTTTAACCATATCTCTTTTTCAAAAACTACCTATTTTATATAGGCAGTTCAATTTATTTTTTGTAACTTTGCAGTCGAAGTGCAGCTGAAAACTGCACCTCAGAAAACTGCGAACCTGGAGGCGGAGCAAATGCTTGTCCGCACCCCCGGAGTTTGCTGGGTGCAAAGTTACAAAAAATAATCCAATGGTAGAAAAGAAAAGTGCAATAAGTTACGAGTCAATCATGAAAGATTTGAAGGCTCGGAAGTATTCGCCCGTCTATGTTCTGATGGGCGAGGAACCTTTTTATATAGATAAGATCTGCGACTACATTTCAGAAAATGTGCTCCAGCCCGAGGAGCGTGATTTCAACCAGACGGTAGTTTTCGGAGCAGATGTTACGGGTGCGCAAGTGGCAGATTTGTGCAAGGGCTACCCGATGATGTCGGAGTATAGAGTGGTGGTTGTGAAAGAGGCTCAGAATTTGCGGAATTTGGAAGCACTCGAGAAGTACCTCGAAAATCCGGTAAAAACAACCATCCTTGTTTTCTGTCATAAAAACGGCAAGCTCGACAGTCGTAAAAAGTTTTCTGCCCTCGCTGTCAAGGCGGGTGTGGTTTTTGAAAGCAAGAAGCTCTACGACCGCAATCTGCCGGGCTTCATCGAGACATATCTCAAGACCCGAAAGGCAACCATAGAACCCAAAGCTACCCAGATGGTGGCTGATCATGTGGGAGCAGATTTGCATCGACTCACTTCCGAGCTCGACAAGCTGCTCATTTCTCTTCCTGAGAACGACCGGCGTGTTACTCCGGAGATTGTGGAGCGAGAAATAGGGGTGAGCAAAGACTTCAATGCCTTCGAGCTGAGAAGTGCCATCATCAGCCGCGATGTGTTCAAGGCAAATCAGATAATAAATTATTTTGACAGCAATCCGAAGAGTGGTTCTCTCTTCACGCTTCTCCCGATGCTCTTTACTTATTTCCAAAACCTGATGATTGCTTATTATGCACCCAACAGGCAGAACGAAAATGAGCTCGCAAAATTCCTGGATTTGCGCGGAGCTTGGGCGGCGCGCGAATATATTACAGGAATGAGGAACTATACGGGCGTGAAAGTGATGGCGATTATTGAGAAGTTTAAGGAGGTGGATGCGAAGATAAAGGGACTGGATAATCCATCCACTCCGGTGGGTGAACTGATGAAAGAACTCATCTTTTTTATCCTTCACTGATGCTAAAGAGCGAGGTGGGGGAGAGTAGGCGAGCTTCTGCTGAGAGTTTTCTTTTGGCAGGAGCTCGTTTCCGTTTTCGGCCTTCTTTGCCGCCTGTTTCCAGAAAGCAGCCAACTAGCGTTTAGCATTATAAATTTGCCCAAAATAGGGGATTTTCAGCTCTTTTTGGGGCGCTTATCTGGGCTTATTTTGGGCGATTTTTGGGCAAAAATGGGGTATTTAAGCGATTTTTCGAGCTAGATGCCCATTTTTCGGTTTCGCCTGAAAATAGACTTAACTTTATTGGTTATCAGTAACTTAGCTAATTTAACCCTCTTCATTACTCGCGAATTTGCCCGTTTCCTTGCCGATGGGCTGGAATACGCTAGAAATGGAAAAATTTGCCATTTCCCGTTGTCTGAAATTTGATATTTGCATTTGTTAAGGTTTATGTTTCCTAAGTTTATATTTTTAAATTCATAAATTAAAATGGGTGATTTTGATTTATAAACATAAATACAAGAAAACTAAATACACGAATTTATGTTTTATATTTATAAAAATAAAGGTAAAACAGAGTGTTTATGGTTGTGAATGAATAAATATTCACGATGTATTTTGAATT
>ERZ869983.290-NODE-290-length-17449-cov-4.411236_pt1 | contig 17449 bp, 38 predicted proteins | sample MGYA00521106_ERZ869983 | MGnify/ENA primary metagenome ERZ869983 (study PRJEB32232, sample SAMN07284972) | human gut metagenome | biome: human-associated habitat; material: feces | host: Homo sapiens | place: Tanzania | collected 2014-04-05 ...
ATATCTTTTCCGATGTACATTTAAATCTCCTTTCCCGTTGTGTGATTGAATTATGGCAAATAGAGAGAAAATTGTTTTAGCAAAAAGTGCTATCCGCACTCTGACCGGAAATAAAAAACCGGGCAACAAGGCCCGGTAAATGTTTTACTCTTTCTCTTCGAGGGTAGTTGGTACATCAACGCCAAACACGCTCGCGAGGTTTTCGTTGGTCGGCTCATGGTAAACAGTGATCCGCAAGTCCTGGCTAATGGTGCCGCCGTTAATGCGCTGGCTCACGTCAAAATCGCCAATCATCACACCCTTACCATTCTCGATCTCATCCGCCAGTCGGCGCAGTTGCTCTACTGCAATTCGAACTTCTAACATATTGCTTTCTCCTTTCGTTATTAAGCGTTTCGCATTATATCACTTGTTAATTTCGTATGCCAGGAATTCAATCACCAGGCGTAAGTGCTTCTCGTTCTTGATAGTTGCTGGCAACTCTTCTTTCACATCCTGGGTGAGCGTCAGCGTGTCGTAGTAGGTGAAAGAGCCGTCCGCGTTCATGATGTAGCTCAGATCCGGCTCGCAAGCATCTTCATCAAAGTAGAACCACAGGCGATCACTTGCCACAATCTCATCACCCTCGCAGATATCCAGGAAGATTCCGCGTTTCTGTGCAAAGTTGATGGTGGTTTTGCTGATTTTCATTTCGTTGTCCTCAATTCGTTTCGATGGGTACATTATGCCAAAACCGATCAGAGGAGTTTTAGCAAAAAGTGCTATTTTTAAGGCCGTGCAAGTTTTGTGCGTTTAGTTGACTGTGCACATTGTCATTTTGACTATATTGCTCATGCAGCAACAAAGTTCGTTGATTGTTGCAAAAATTGCAATGTGGAGAGAGTGGGTGAGGGTGCACCCTGGTTCGCTCGCCTCATCCCGGCGTGTTAGCGCGCCACTTGTTGAGTCGTGTTTCCACGTGTTCACAACCTAAGACTCCGCAGGAAAGCGCAACGTTTCCTAACAGGAAAAACAAATAAATCACCCTATAATAACCTTATTAATCAATTAGTTAGTTATATATATCTCTAAATGTTTCTTTAACTGTATAGCTCGTTTTCTATGTTTGGGACACCCCCTATTACTTTGTGAAATTGATAAATATTAATTTTAGGGGTATGTGTGTATCTACCAGGCTTCCGTAAGTCGGGAACCAACTATACAAAAAAATACATCCAGATTTTCAGTGACTTACGCTCAAATTTGTATAGCTGGCGATTTTCCTTGTTGACATAACGGAAAAAACAACGATAATTGAGGCATCCAATCAACGAGGAGACACGACTATGATTCACTTGATGGTAAGTCGAAGCGGCGAAGTGATTGAGAGCGATTGCATAGCTGGCGGTAAGGCGATGGATGCGGCATATCTGCGCCGGATTGTGGACGCAGCAAAGCCAAATGTTGCCAACTACATAACGCTTGACACGGCGCAGCGGGACGCAAAATACCTCCGCACCGTGCTATTTCAGATAGCTGAGAAGCGAGGAATCACAATAAAAACATTCACTTACGGCGATTTTCTGGCTTTCGTGGTCTGCAAACCTGAATCGGTATTCATCTAAGAGGAGTTAACGCAATGAGCGATATTTCAAAACAATTCTGCGACAAACTGCGCGAGGCTGGCGCGGCCCTGGGGCGTGGCGATGTGCCGGAAGTTAAGTTGCCGCTCCACTTCATCGACAGCTTCTTTGCAGCGGATCCAGATAGTGGGAGCAAAATCACGGCGGGATACATCCGCACGATTATTAACCGCGTGCCGGACGTGAAAGCAAAAGGCGTCGTGAGCGTTAAGCGTGGCGAGGATGAGAACTATAACCCGGTTTACGTGATCACGATCAAAACAGACAGCAAGCGCAAGGTGATTACCTCCGAGGACTTGCCAGCGCTTGAGCAATCCTGGAAGGCGAAATTTATCAAGGAGTTGCTCTCAAAACAGCCTCGTATAACAGACCTGGAAGGGGATAAGCTGGCTGGCGCTGCGATTGCTCTTGAGCGGTTCGCCTCCATGCTTGAGGGCATGGTTAAGGAGTAATGCTATGGCATATAAGCAGATCAAAAGGCCGTTCGACCTTGACGAACTGGCGCAACACTTCCGCGATGGCATGCTGTACATGCGGGAGGAGTTGCCAGGCGGCGGCGTGAGCTATACGCAGTTGTTGAAGTGGGCCGGAGTATCCCGGCTCTATCGGAATGGCGTGCTTTACCTGGAGGTGAGGGAATGAGGGAGAAATATTTACGCTGGCTGCTGATTGGTGCGCTGGTTTGCAGCGTGGCGGGCGCGGCGTTACAGGCTATCGCACTGGCGATGCTGATTTTTGGATAAATAGCACGAATTGCTAAAAACCTTTCAGGGGAATTCGCTATTATTCCCCTACACCAACAAAACGAGGAAAGCACAATGAAAAACTGCAAAACCCTTAACGAACACGACGCTGGCTATGTGATGGTTTGCACTATGTCGGACACAGCAGCCTTCCAGGTTGGAAAGAAGTACGCCACCGAGAAAAGCTCCATCAAGATTGGCGGTCAAGGTTGCCCGGATATCGGCGGCGGTTGGGCGCTCAACTATCAGCGCTATCGCTACTACGGCGTTGAGGGTGTGCGCGGTATTTACGCGAAGTTCGTTATGCTAAAGGACAATAAAGGCCGCTACGTTAAGCACGATACGCAAGGCCGCCACGTTCAGAAAATGCGCCGTAATGGCAAGACCGACCCGCGCCGCTTCCGTCGCTATGTGCGCCAGCTAATGAAAACGCCTATGTCACCGTTTGAGCAGCGCGTTTTTGGTCGCCTGGTTCGTCGTGGTCTGTAAGGAGATAAGCACATGAAAACACTATTAATTCTGGTAATGGTCGGCCTTGGCTCTTACCTGGTGGACAACAATTTTACAAACTTCATCGGCGCCGCCCTTATCCTCATCGGCGGATTGTGGGGCGGATACCTCGACGGCAAGAAGGCCGGGAAGCGCCAAATCCTTACAGGTGGTAAATAGCACTTTTTGTTAAAAACGGTTTCGGGTGTGCTGGTATAGTACACCCATCGAAACGAAACGAGGAAAACAAAATGGTTACATTCATCGTGTGGGAATATGAGAACAGCGAGCCGCAGGTAAGAGAGATTCCAATGTCACTGGCTTGGAACCTGGCTAATAAAGGCGGATTCTACAAGGCGCAGATTGTTAACGAGTTCGGGGTTGTGGATTATGAATTTTAAGGCGAGCGACGTAAAGCCTGGCGTGGTCTACGGATCACGCTTCAACGACCGCCTTTGGCGCTGGGATGGTGAAACCATGTGGACGAAAGGCGAATTCGATGTGATTTGGCATGAGTGCGGCTGGCCTCATCCGACGATGGAGCGCCGGGATATCGCTTACTATCTTTCAATCGGTTATATGCATGAGGTAACAAATGATTAAGTTTGAGCTATGGGGCAACACTTACCGCGTTCCAACCAGCGGCAACGGGATCGTGATTGTAGATCTGGATGGGACGTTAAGCGACGGCACTCACCGCTTGCACCTGCTGCCGACCAGGGATTTGCACCTAACCGAAAGCTGGAGTGCGTTTAATGGCGCGGCCATTGGTGACAAGCCGATCCAGAACACGATTGATGTGGTTAACATGCTTTGGAGGGCTGGAATGGGAGTCGTTATCCTGACTGGTCGATCCGATGAGGTCGAAACCGACACGTTGATGTGGCTTGACTACCACAAAGTAAAATTCGACCACCTGATTATGCGGCGCGCGGAGGACGACCGGAAAGATACGGTAATCAAGGAGGAGGTTTTGAGGGCGATTGGCATTGAGCACATCAAGTGCGCCTTTGACGACTCGCCAAACGTTATCCGGCATTTCCGCAACCTGGGGATCACAACCTATCAGGTTACTGAATACGATAAGCCGCACGCACACTTACAATCGCACGGCGTGGAGGAATTGAAATGATGATGCAAGACAAATACGGAGACCACATCAAGATTTACAGCACTGAGAGCAAGCGCAGTATTTTTGTTGACTGCTTCTTTGAGGATGAGCCAGGCAAATTGCAGTTTCGCGCAGTTCTTGGCCGCAGGGAGGCGATGGAGCTAATCGACAAGCTTAAATCTGCGCTAAAAGAAATAGAATAGCACCAATTGCTAAAACACACTCGCGGGGTTGCTGTATAGTGTCCCCATCAAGACAACAAAGGAGATTGATTATGGTTTATGCGATAGTTACCCTGGCGGTTATGGTTATTGTGCTTTACGTTTGCGGCTGCGCTCTCATGCGGGCCTTCCTTAAAACTTCTGGCGCAACGGATCATGATAAGCTTTACCCTGTCCTGTGCTGGCCCTGGGTTATGATTTCTGCCGTTGGAGAGGTTATCCTTTCTGGTCAGTTTAAGTGGTGAGGTGCGGAATGAACATCAAGATTTGGTACAACGGCTTTACCTATAACATCCAGTATCGCGGCAAGTTCTACTACTGGTGCGATGAGGGCGGGAACTGCTGGAGGCGTCGAGTTTACCAGGAGGGTGCGTTACATGAGCACAAGGTTGCAGAGCGTGAGGGCCGCATAGAGTGGGTTAAGCTGAAAGTCACCGATGGCTTGCCAGCATAGCACGAATTGCTAAAACAAAACGAAATTAGGGCCGCTATAATGGCCCTACAAAGCAACGAGAGAGGAGCAAAAATAAGATGAACGTTTACCAGTCCACCAGCAAAAAATCGTTCTACATCGTCGAGAGCGGCCTTATTTACTTCAATGATGAGCCGGAGCTAACTGGCGCTATCGTCTCATCTTTCAACCATAGCCACACGCCTGAACAATTCGATGAATTTATTACCAGGGCAGGGTGGGAGCGGCAGGAGCCGGAAGTTATCACAGTGTGGCAGATCACAAAGAGCGATGCGCTAAAGGCGGTCGGCGTCACCCTAGCACTTGCGGCGCTGTTTATCGGCATCATGGCGATTTAAGGAGAAAATAATGAGATTCGAGATCTACAAAGCAGTTGACAAGGTTGATGGCGATCTATCCCTGTTTATGTTTGATTGCGGTGGCTGGTATACGGTTGTTCCGTATGGAGATCACTACTTGGGCCAGCTTGTCAAGGATGCGCGTTTTGGTGATGGTTGTCACTGGATCGACTCGGCGAACGAAACACCACGGCGAGAAGATATGATCGATCCGGTTTTGATTTGCGTTGTCGAATCTGAATAGCACTTTTTGCTAAGACTTTCCGCAAGGCCATTGATATAGTGGCCTTATTGAAAGCAACCACGCAAACAGGAGTAAAACGATGCGTAATTTCGAGCCGATTAAAACGAACAAGAGCCGCCGCCCGTATGATGCGGAGGCAGAATACAACCGCAAGATGAAGAAGAAGCGCGTTCGTCCGGCTAAACACAGCAAGCGTTATGGGGAGGAGTTTTAATTATGGCTAAAATTATCGTGCTCAATGCGCCTCCGCATTCCGGCAAAGACACAATCGGCGGTCTGGTTAAAGATTATTCTCCCGTACCGCTGCGCATGATGAGCTTCAAAGCTCCGATGTTTGAGATCGCGCTTGCCATGCTTGGGCCTGTTAAGTATCGCCAATTCCTGGGGGTGTACAACGACCGGAGCCAGAAGGAAAAAGAGCAAGCATTCCTGAATGGTAAATCGCCTCGCCAGTTTATGATCTGGATTAGTGAGGACGTGATTAAGCCGCGATTTGGTAACGGCTATTTCGGCAAGCGGTTTGCAGAGGATGCGGAGCTAAACGATATCCCTGTGATTTGCACCGATGGCGGATTCCCGGATGAGATAATTGAACTTATCAGGGGCGGGCATGAGGTCAAGCTTTGCCGACTGCATCGCGAAGGATACACCTTCGACGGTGACAGCCGAGACTATATCAGGATCAGCAGCGCGATGAACAACGTAAGCGGCTATTGCGAATATGATTATTATCTAACCGATGGCGATCCGATGTTGACCGTTAACGAGATCATACGCGACCACCTCAAATAGCACGAATTGCTAAAACTTGCCTAAGCCCATTTGATATAGTGGGCTTATTCGAGAGAAACAACCAATCAGGAGAATATCATGAAAGTTCGCATTTTCAGCGCAGAGGGTTACGCGGGGCTAGGCAGGGTCAGCTTTCCGGTCGAGGTAGAGGGCCACCGCGAGGAGTGGTGCGGCGAGGATGTGGTTATGGTATCCGAGAAGGAGTTAGAGCGCATCGGCGCGGAGGCGTACCAGACGGAGCCTGGACTGTTCTACCCCAGCAAAACGGAAGGCTTGTATTTCAGCGTGTACGAGGTTCTTTGATGTTGTTCATAAATCATGATAATGGCATTTACTACACGCCTGGCGTAAGTTACAATGTATTCCGCAACAACAACGAGGCAATCGTTGAAACTTACGACCGAGACGGTAGAAAATTGAGAGAGATTAAGTTCGAAACCAAAAACATAGAGGTGAAAAAACATGAAAACCAATCGTAAATACCTGGCCCGCTCATTCACCAAGATCGCTAAACGCTGGGATGATTCCAAGAAAACCACCGAAAACTTACGCAAGCACGGTTTCAAGAGCGCCCGCCAGTGGGGCCGAGAAATGGCTAACATGTACTTTGACGAACGGGCGAGCATGTGCGCCGACTCGCTTGCTGAAATGCTGGAGGAGGCTGTGATATCAGATCAGCCAATCACTCAAGAGGATTTCGACTACTTCGCCTTTGAGGAGATCTCGAATTGGTAAAGATTCGCACTGACTATGCGGAAACGCCCTGGATTACGCCTGGCAAGGTGTACGAGGCAGAACTGGTTAAATCTGGAAAGTACGCAGGGACATATAAGGCAAACGGGGAACTTGGTTCCCCATTCTACACAAGGCTAAAACACTCGATCCACATCGGCGGGAAAGATTGGGAAATTGTAACCGAGGAGTAATAACCATGATGAGCGAATACGTAACACCGACTATCACTTGCGGCAACTTCACCAAGGGCAAGCACTATAAAGTCCTGTCCGAAATGTCAAAAACGCGCGTTATTATTGAGGACGACACAGGGGAAACCGCAATCGTGCGGATTGACGGCAAAGAATCGTCCAAGCTTGATTACAGCGGCAAGTTCTATCGCGTAAGCTTTGAGTTGAACAATGCGCTAAACATTGCCGCAAGAGCGGAAGCCTTGAGCAAGAAGCTAATACGGAATTCCGATCCGTTCGTTGCTCGCGATGGCTGCCTTTACATCAATAATGCGAAGATTGGAGGCGCGATCATTCACAATGCGGTTGTTAAAGAACCCGATTGGCAAAAAAGCATAATTATCTTCGAGCACAACGGCAAAAAGCATGACGCGCTGGCGCTCCTGGAGCGAAACGAACAGCTTGAGAAAAACATTAGCGAGCTTATCGCGGCTAATGAGGAGGTGCGCAAAATCCTACGCTGTCCTGATGGGTTCGATATTCGCAAGCAAGCTCAGGTTGTGCGCACACTGGCTGACGCCCTGCTTGATATCACCAAATAGCACAAATTGCTAAAACTCTCTTGGGGTGACTTGCTATAGTTACCCCATCGAAACGAAACGGAGATAAAGCAATGAAAATCAAAATCACCAAAATCGACACTCTCAACGGCGACGGCTCAATCACTCTTGAGCAATGCGGCTTGAAGATTGGCGATGTGCTTGAGGTTGACGGCCATTTCAATGACGGCTCCTACTGCGTAATAGCTCCGCGCAATAGTGAGTTTATCGAGGCGGGCGATAATATCAGCGTAAGTAAAGACGAATGCGAGGTTGTAGAAGAATGATCCAGATTAACCTATCAGATGAGCAAGCGAAACGTTTACTAAGCGCCTTTGGCTGGCGCATTAGCGGCGGCGGGGTGGCGTGCTTAACGCTATCGGAAGATATAGCGAAAGAGGTTTTCACACAGCTTGAGAATCAGGTTGAGGCCAAGAGGAGAGAGCAATGATTTACCTACACCGCTACCGCATCGCATCCGGTCACACCCACAAAGACCGCGCAACAGTATACGAGGACTTGGAGGAAGCACTTGGGCAATGCAGGGTTATCGGCGGAAGTATTCAGGCTTACGCAGCAGTTGAAGATCTGGAGCACATCAAGGAGCTTGTTGTTGATGAGGTGGCTTGCCTTATTGACGATATGTCAACCGACGCTCCAGGCTCGCCGCGAGAGCTTGAATCAGGGTCGCCAGCGTGGGACAGATTCAAGGTAAACACGCTAAACAATGTCCGCGATATCCTCGACGGAAAATTTTAACGAAAACGCATCGATTTTAAGCGCCTCTATACGCATTCTAAGAGGCGCAAATTTTAGGAGTGTGATTCTATGGATGAATACAAAAAACCGTCGCAGTGGTGCGCAGAGAAGCAAAACGAGGCATTGGAGCGCGGCGACACTGAAACGGCAATGCACTACTTCGAAATGTACAATCTTTGGATCTCAAGAGGGCTTTAATAATGTTTGGATTGAACGAGGCACATTGGAACATCGTCAAGCGCGCGGCTCGCGGCCTGAATGAAGCGGTTAGCAAGATGGAGAAGAAAGACCGCCAAAACGACAAGCTGATGATTGAGGTGATCACGAAACACCATGAGCCTGTTAAAGTTCTGATCGACCGTTACAAATTTGTGTGGACTGCTGGATATTTAGCCGGGCGAGTTGGCCGGGCTGGCGAGTACGAGTGATTTAAGTTGACGGCGCGTGTGCTGATTGGTAACATCCAAACCGTGAACAAAAGAGCGGCCAAAAGCAGCCGAACGAGTGACACGGAGTCACGCAAGCGAATGCGGCACGCATGGGAAACCTGTAAGGCGTGCCGTTATTTTCTGGAGATATTTTAATGCAATGGAAAGTTAGCCTAACCATACGAAAAATGGGAATGCAGTGTCATAGTTGCAAACAGGATTTCGAAACGGTGGTTACAGCGTGTAGCGCTGAAATGGCCGTTAGGCTTGCGAAGGAGTATTCTGGAGCAAATCAGGAAACACATAAATTTTCAGTTAATTACGTAAGGAGCACATCATGATCGCAATCGTCCTATCTTTCATCTTCGGATTTCTGGCCGCCCTTGCAGTTGGCGCTATTGGCGCAAAATACCTTGCGAAAAGCGGCGAATACGCATCCGCAACCTATGACCATAAAAAAGATAAGTGGATTGTTCGCGGTCGATACCTGTGTATTGCTGGCAAGATCGGCAACGACTTAAAGCACAATGACGGAGCAAACGTCAAATATCTTTAACCAAGACCCCGCATAAGCGGGGTTTTTTATTGCCTGTCGTTTGCTATAATTGACCCTCATCAAAGGAGGTCTATCATGAGCGAAGAAAAGAAAAAACCACATGAGGCGTATAACTTCAAGCGCCTGTATAACAAACGATATGGTGATATTGTCACGCTGAATCACTCCCACCGCTACACGCCGGAGCAGGTCTTTGATATGGCGATCCGCTATTTCGAGTGGGCCGAAGAAAACGCGCTAAAGTCTGCTGAAACCTCATCCTTTCAGGGGCGCACCTATCAGGACGCAATAAACAAGCCGCGCATCTTCACCCTTAACGGTCTGCGCCTGTTCAATAGCTGGTCAAAGTGCGCGCTTGAGAAGTGGCGCAAAGAGCCTGGCTTTAAGGAGGTTATGGAGTTCATTGATACTGTGATCTATGAGCAAAAATACCAGCTTGCGGCTAACGGCGTTGTTAGCGCGAATTTCATCGGTAAGGATTTGGGCCTTGATAACGCACCTCAAATCAATGTAAGCGCCACGGCTGAAAACACCAGCATTGACGCAGTGACGGCGGAAGAGGTGAAAGATGCGGTTATTGACATTCTGGAGAAGATCTAATGTTGATATGGGAAGATTTGACGCCCGCGCAAAAGCGGGCAATCAAGGAGGTTAGCCAGGTCTCTTTTGAGAAGATGATTAGGATCTGGTTCCAACTCCTCCAGGGACAGAAGTTTTTAGGTAACTGGCATTTCTCTTTGCTGTGCTGGAAGGTGGAGCAGATCATCAAGGGGGAAGCTCAAAACGTGATCTTTAACATCACGCCAGGCTCAGGTAAGACGGAGATATTTTCGATCCACATGCCTGTTTACGCTATGCTGCAAAGCAAGAAGGTTCGAAACCTTAACCTGTCGTTTAGTGATGGTCTTGTGCAGCAAAACAGCAGCCGGGTAAAAGAGATTATCGGATCCCCTGAATTCCAGGAGCTTTGGCCCTGCAAGCTGGCAAAAGCGAGTTCGAAGGATATCACCGCGCTTAACGAAAACGGCAAGGTGTGGCTGCAACTCAATTCGCGCGCTATCGGCGGGCAGGTAACTGGTTTGCGTGGCGGGTACATGGACGATTTTTTTACTGGCATGCTGACGCTAGACGACCCGGACAAACCTGATGATATGTTTTCCGCCGTGCGCCGCGCGTCAATCCATACGCGACTAAAAAACACCGTGCGCTCACGTCGCATGAAAGACACGACGCCTTGCGTTGTGGTTCAGCAGCGATTGCACGTTAACGACTCGACTTGGTTCCTGCTTAACGGCGGCATGGGTGGCATCGAGTTTGACGTTGTGAGCATCCCCGCGCTAGTTACGGAAGAATACCGCGAAACGCTTCCTGATTGGTTAAAGGCGGAGTTTGATCGTGATGTTCTGACAAGCGAGCCTGTGTATATCGACGGCGTGGCTCACTACTCGTTTTGGCCCGCAAAGGAGAGCGCCGCATCGCTCCTGGCACTGCGTGAAGCGGATCTATACACCTTTGAATCGCAGTACCAGCAGCGCCCTATCGCTCTTGGCGGTAACGTGTTTAAAACGGAGTGGTTGCAGTATTACGGCGACGGCGAGCAATGCACGCTACCAAAACCGGATCGCTTTGAGTACACGTTTATTACCGCTGATACCGCTCAGAAGATAGGCGAGCTAAATGACTATAGCGTTTTCTGCTATTGGGGCATATACAAGGATCGCGTTTACTTCATCGACGGCGTGCGCGGCAAGTGGGAAGCGCCAGATCTGGAAACCAACTTTGTAGCGTTCGTCAATCAGTGTTGGAAGCGCAATAAGGAATGCGGCACGCTGCGCAAAATATACGTAGAGGACAAGGCCAGCGGTACTGGTTTGATACAAGGCGCGAAAAAGAAAATGCCGATAGATATCGAGCCAGTGCAGCGCGATAAAGACAAGGCGACAAGGGCGATGGACGCAGCGCCAGTAATGAAGGCCGGACGCCTCGCGATTCCGGTTGACCATCCAATGCTTGCGGAATTGCTGGCGGAGGTTTCGGCGTTCACGTTCGACGATTCGCACCCGCACGACGATATCGTTGATAACGTTGTTGATGCGGTTAACCTTGGTCTAAACCTTGCGGATGATCCGGTTGCCAGGATGAAACGGCTTGCTGGACTCAATAGGAAGAAATAGCACGAATTGCCAAACGCATGTATAATCAAGGCTGGACTATTCCAGCCTTTTTTATTATAGGAGAAAGTTATGAGCAAGAAAAAGATCGTGAAGGCTGACGGCTACAACGATATTTTCAAAGGTGATTGCCGAGTAGCCACGCCTTTCTTTATGCGAAACGCAGCGCATGAGTCTCTAGCGTCATTTTATGAATCTGATGGGTTGGCAAAGAAGATTATAGACGTGATTCCAGAGGATATGGTTACTCCAGGCTTTAAGGTTGAGGGCGTATCGGATGAGTCTACTTTTCGATCTCTTTGGGACGAAAAGCGCCTTGATGCAAAGATTATCGACGCGCTTTGCTGGTCACGGCTGTTTGGCGGATCCGCTATAGTTGCAATTGTCGCAGATGGCCGCATGCTCAAGTCACCAGTAAAGGAAGGTGCAATGCTTGAAGATATCCGAGTGTATGACCGCTACCAAATCAGGGTGAGCAAGCGGGAAACAAACCCTCGGAATGTTCGCTATGGTGAGCCTTTGCTTTATACCGTATCGCCTGGCGGTGATATGCCTGAATTTTCCGTACACTATACGCGCGTGTGCATTATCGACGGCGAGCGCTTGCCAAACGAGCAGCGAAAACAAAACGATGGTTGGGGAGCCTCTATCCTGAATAAGCGCCTTGTCGAAGCGATCTATGATTACAACTACTGCGAGGAATTAGCAACGCAACTGCTGCGACGCAAGCAGCAAGCCGTATGGAAGGCTAAAGGTCTTTCTGCGATCTGTGATGATGACGAAGGGGAATATGCGGCCCGCCTCCGTTTGGCACAGGTTGACGATGAGAGCGGAGTTGGCCGGGCAATCGGCATTGACGCAGAGGATGAGGATTACGCAGTGCTGAATTCTGACGTTTCCGGCGTCCCTGAATTCCTCGACAAGAAAATCGATCGCATTGTGTCGCTTACTGGTATTCATGAGATCGTGCTGAAAAACAAAAACACAGGCGGAGTTAGCGCAAGCCAAAACACGGCGCTTGAGACTTATCACAAGCTGATCGAGCGCAAGCGGAAAGAGGATTACCGACCGATCCTTGAGTTTTTGCTGCCGTTCATGCTCAAGCAAGATGAGTGGTCTATTGTTTTCGAGCCTCTCGCGGTTCCAAGCGACAAAGACCAGGCGGAAGTTCTAAACAAAAACGTTGACTCTATCAGTAAGCTGTTAAATGATCAGGCTATTGATGTTGAAGAGGCTCGCGACTCGCTGCGCTCAATGACAGAATCAATAATCAAGATCAAGGACTCCGATAAGCTAAAACTGCCGGAATCTAACGAGCCGGAGCCGGGAACGGAAGATAAGGAGCAGATGAAATGAAGGTAAAAGGGATCGTTAAGCAATGGCGATTCCCGGAGGCAAGCGAAAGAGAATTGGCCCGCAATATTCAGCGGGCCGTTGCTAAACTCGTTGAGCTAATGCGCCGGAAAACGCACGCAATGAAGTTTGACGCCACCGATGCGGAGATTACCGACGCGGAGCAAGAGGCGCAGGACTACGCAAAAGAACTTGTCGCTGCGCTGATTGGTTTGCTTCCGGCGCTGGCGGTAACTGTTTACAAGTTCAACACAAAGCAGTGGATTAATGTTGCCAAATCTGCCGGAGGCGCAAAAAATCAGGCTGTTATTCTCCTAATAGCAATTGGTGCTACGCAATCCGAGCCGTGGTATCAGGAATCGCGGGAGCAGTGGGAATCCATGAGCGCCGCCGCGCTGAATAAGCTTTTCACAAACATCATTGACGATTGGGCCGGAAATATTCGCAATGCGAATTTCACCGACAAAACAACCGCTCAGGTTAACGAGCTTGCGGATAAGCGATTTGCGGTCTACAACTCTTGGGCCTCAAACCGTGCAACCGGGATTATTGGATCCTGGAATAGTCGCCTTATGCGCCAGCGCCTGGCAGATGCGAGGGTGACGCATTACTTCTGGCATGGTATGCTTGACGACCGGGAAAGGTTGCAACATTTGCAATGGGAAGGCAAGCGCATTGCATTAAATGCAATACACGATTTCCCCGGAGAGCCTTACGGTTGCCGTTGCTGGGCTGTTCCAGATTTCGAAAAGCAAGGAGATTAAGATGAAAAAGGTACAACGTTTTGATAGCGTGCAGGTCAAGGCGCACTTTGATGAACACGGTTTTTTGGTTGACCGCCCAATCGTGGCGCGAATTGGCTTGCAGGTATACCACACGCCTTTCGGTGAGCGCCGGGAATTCCGCCCCGCATCCGAGGTGTTCAAGGCTGACTCACTGGAAACATTTTCCGGCAAGCCGATCACAATTGGTCACGTCACGGTGACGCCAGAAAACGCAAAAGATGTTGTAGTTGGCGCGTGCGCTGGCGCTGGTGTTCCAAACGGAATCGGCGTAGAGGTTCCATTAAGCATCTACGACAAGAAAGCCATTGACAGCGCAAAGGCAAAGCGCACGGCGGAGCTTTCGGTTGGTTACTCCTCCATTGATATTGATAAGCCAGGCTGGGGCAACAATGCAACTGGAGAGTATTTCTTTGATGAGGATACGCCGGAAGGATGGAAGGCCGATTCTGACGACTGGGTTCGCTTTGATGCGGTGCAAACAAATATCAGCGTCAACCACATTGCGCTAGTTTTCAAGGGCCGAGCCGGGATTGCAAAATTAAATCTTGATAGTAATCAGGATTTCCCATATGATAACGAGGAATTTTCAAACAAAGAGGATCAAGGTATGACCGTAAAAATTAAACTTGACGGCGCGGTTGAATTCGACGTACCGAAAGAAGTAGCTGCATTTATCGACACCGTGAAGGCTGACGCCAAGGCGGCGCAGGATAAAGCTGATGGCCTGGAAGCAGAGCGCGACGCACTGCAAGCGAAGGTTGACGGCATCCCGGCGCAGATCGACGAAGCTGTAAAACAGGCGAAAGCTGACGCAGAAGCGCACGCCGCACTGGTGAAAGAAGCGGAAGAGGCTGGCGTTAAAACTGACGGCCTGACCGCAAAAGAGATTAAGGTTGCTTTCGTTAAAGAGGTAACTGGCGCTGACATTTCCGAAAAGGCGGACGCCTATATTGATGTTGCGTTTGATCTGGCTAAAGAGTCTGATAAAATGGCGGCACAGCGAGCGGCAATCAAAGGTGACTCCATTCCCACCGACAAAGAAGATTCCGCCCCGCTGAATCCAAACGCGCGTTTAAGCAAAGCTAAATAAGGAGAAAAAACATGGCTATTTCTGCATCTTATGTAAGTGAAATGTCCGCAGCGCTGCCGGGGCAGGTTTCCGATACTTCAAAATACAATATCGACGGCGCTTGTGTTCTGGATGGTGATGTTAACGTGCTGGTCGGCGTTGCGGTTGCTGTTAAGTCGGTTGAAGCCTTTCAGGGTCACAAGCTGATTGAGCCGATGGCGGAAGCAAAAGTGCCTTACGGCGTAGCTATTCGCTCTCACTTCCAAACCACCTCTCCAAATGGCGAGATGATTTATGAAGCTGGAGGCGGCATCAACGTTATTACTGCTGGCCGAGTCTGGATGATCACCAAAGATAATCAGGCTCAAGCGTTCGGCGCTCCTGTCAAACTGGACACTGACGGCAAGGTTAAAAATGCTGGCGCTGTGGTGACTGGTTGGACTTACGCGGGCGGCTTCACTAAGTGGGGCGATACCTATCTTGCAGAGGTTCAATTGCACCAGCTTTAATTAGCTGATATTCTAAAGGCTCCTTTTGGAGCCTTTTTTATTGGAGAAAATGAAATGTCTGATTACGGTAATTTAATGGGCGCAGCTATGCCCGGCACGCTTGCTGATTCCAGTGAATACAATATTGATGGTTGCTGTTTTGTGTCGGAGGACTCCGAAAGCATCCTTTGCGGCAAGATCGTAACAGTGCACACTGTTTATGACGGGCAGTATAAGGAGATTTCCGACAAGTTTAACCCTGGGAAGTCTATCCCTTACGGCGTTGCGCTGCGATCACACATTGAAACTTTTGTTGATGATGGCGGCTATATGGCCTACCGTTCTGGCGATCCGGTAAACGTTGTTTCTCATGGGCGGGTGTGGGTTTTATCTCAGGATATCGACTCTCAGCCAGAATTTGGCACGCCAGCGGCACATAGCAACGATGGCTTCGCGAGCGCTACAGGGCAGGAGATCGCGGGATGGATTTACACAGGCGGATGGCAAAAGTGGAATAGTCAATTTTACATCGTCGAGATCCAAATTATTCAAAGCGCCCCATACGTGGAAGTTGCAGAGCGCGTGCTTGTGAATGGTGCTGTGCTTACTCCAAACATACCAAGCCCACAAGCGCCAAATAAAGTTGTCACGATCACGGTTGATGTTTCTCCAGAAGATGCCCACGACAAAACAGGCACCTGGCATGTTGATAATGATCAGTGTCAGATCACACCGAGAGATGATAACAGCGCTATGCTTTCCGTTAAGAACGGTGGCCCAAATGATGTACATGTTACATGGGTTGCTAATGACGGTTCAGGGGTCCAGGCGATGATCGAATACACCTTTATCGACCAGACCGCATAACATAAAAATTTGTTGCACGTTTAGCAAAAAGTGCTTATCATGAGGCTGTTATTAACTAACAGCCTTTTTTATAGGAGCTTTACCATGACTAAAAAGTATGATGAATATGAAGCGCAAGTTGTTTCCAATCACCTGATGATGCGCGGCGAAAAAGCAGACGCCACCACCGCTGGTATTTGGACTGCGCAGGAATTGCACAAAATTAAATCCCAGGCTTACGAAAAAGAGTACCCTGCTGGCTCCGCACTGCGCGTTTTCCCGGTGACTAACGAACTGTCGGACACCGATAAGACCTTTGAATACCAGACCTTTGATAAAGTTGGCCTGGCTCAGATTATCGCAGACTATACCGACGACCTGCCGACCGTTGACGCACTGATGAGTTCCGAGTTTGGTAAAGTATTCCGCCTTGGTAACGCATTCCTGATCTCCATTGATGAGATCAAAGCTGGTCAGCGCACTGGTAAATCTCTGTCAGTCCGCAAGGCAAACGCCGCACAGCTTGCACACGATATGCTCGTTAACAAACTGGTGTTTAAGGGTTCCAAGCCGCACAAAATCAAGAGCGTTTTCGACCACCCGAACATCACCAAGATTGTTTCCAAAAAGTGGATTACTGATCCGCAGGGTACGGCGACCAAGAATCCAGAGACTGCGAGTGATGAACTGACCAAAGCTATCGAAACCATCGAAACGCTGACCCTTGGTCAACACCGCGCGACTCACATTCTGATCCCGCCGTCTATGCGTAAGGTTCTGACTCTTCGCATGCCGGAAACCACCGAGAGCTATCTGGAATACTTCCAGAAACAAAACGGCGGCCTGACGATTGAAGCTATCGCAGAGCTTGAGGATTACGATGGTCAAGGCAACAAAGCCGCTCTCGTTTACGAGAAAGACCCGATGAACATGAGCATCGAGATCCCGGAAGCGTTTAATATGCTCCCGGCGCAGCCTAAAGACCTGCATTTCAAAGTCCCTTGCACCTCCAAGTGCACTGGCCTTACCATTTACCGACCGTTAACCCTTGTGTTAATCACTGGTCTGTAATATTATTGGGGAATCCTTTAAGGGTTCCCCTTTTTTATTATGGAGATTTGAACATGGCAAAACTTATCAACACTGGCGCGTGCGTTATCTTTATCGACAACGAAATGCTGAAACCCAACGACGAAATTACGGTTGATGATGATCAGCTTGAGCGCTTCGAAACCCTGATTGCTCGCGGCGAGCTAACGATTGACAACTTCAAGAAAAATCAAGAGGTTGTTAAGAAAGTAGCATCCAAGCGCAAAAAAGATCCAGCAGATGGAAAGAGCCGCGCCGAGCTTGAAGATGGTGGCGAGTTTTAAAAATACGGGCGCTTAATGCGCCCTTTCTCATATCTGGAGGAAATGAAATGCTAAAAGATATCGACTACGTTTTACTTGAGATCCA
>ERZ869983.292-NODE-292-length-17410-cov-10.985404_pt1 | contig 17410 bp, 10 predicted proteins | sample MGYA00521106_ERZ869983 | MGnify/ENA primary metagenome ERZ869983 (study PRJEB32232, sample SAMN07284972) | human gut metagenome | biome: human-associated habitat; material: feces | host: Homo sapiens | place: Tanzania | collected 2014-04-05 ...
AATGGTTTTACTGTAATATTGAAAGTTTTCTCAGTGCTGCTCTCTACTACATTTCCATATACCCAGTCCCCGGCATAGGAATACTCCGTTTCAACATCTGTTTTTACTTTGACTTTTGTAGTTCCCTCTTTCAAGCCATTTACAGTCAGGAATACTGATTTTACCGATTCTCCCTCTGGAGTATAATTATCTATCTCATAGTAATCCGCTGTCACTGTGCAGACTGATTCATCTTCCACTTCCACACTTATGTTTTTTATGTTTCCTAATTCTTCTATACCTGTCCTTTCTATCATCGGGTTATCTGTATATACAGACATCTCTCCTACTTCTTCATAACTGCCTGTATCCCAGTTATACACCCAGTTACCCACATAGCTTTCCGGAACTGTATCATAAGATTCTTCTGTATTCTCCTGGATTTCCGCTGTCTCTCCTTCTCCTGCCAGTTCTTCTGCATACACCGTCTGTCCCAGGATCATGCTCGTTGCCAGAAGAAGCGCGATCATTCTTTTTTTCATTTGCTCTCTCCTCGTATCCCTTACTTTTTGTATTCTTTCCAGTTAATTGTTCCGCCGTAGTTTGTCTTTTTGGCAGCTGTCCAGGTCTTATCCCCTGCCGGGTACAATGCTGTCATTGTAACTCTGGAGAATGCTGTCTTTCCGATTTCCGGTGCGTTTCCTTTGAAGGTAACCTGCTTTAAGCCTGTACATCTTGAGAAAGAATACTCTCCCACACTTGTCACCTTCTCCGGGATGATCATTCCTGTCAGGCCTGTACATCCATAGAATGCACTTTCTCCGATCGTCTCAAGGCCCGCTGAAAGCTGTACTTCTTTAAGTCCTGTACAGCTCTTAAATGCATATCCTGAAATCTTTGTTACTTTTTCCGGGACAACAACTTTTGTAATACCGGAGCATCCGTAGAATGCGCTTTCTCCAATGCTCTTAAGGTCTGCTGAAAGTTTCAGTTCCGTCATCTTACTGCAGGCACGGAATGCATAATCACCAACACTTGTCACTTTATCTGGAAGTGTCACTTTGCTCAGTGAGCTGCAAGCATAGAAAGAAGCTTCTCCCACACTCGTCAGTGTATCCGGCAATGTAACGTTCACAAGTTTTGTACAGTTCTTGAATGCGTAAGCTCCAATCTTTGTCACTTTTTCCGGAACTGTAAGTTCTGAGATTCCTGTTCCATAAAACGCTGCCTCGCGTACCTCTGTCAGCTCTGCAGGTAATTTCACAGTTGCAAGATTGCTGCAGTTCTTAAATCCATATGCCCCGATGATTGCGACATTATTCGGGATTGTTACAGATTTCAGTCCTGTACATCCGTAAAATGCTGCCTCATCAATCTTGATCAGTGTTTCCGGAAGGGATACTTCTTTCAGACTTGTACAGTTCTTGAATGTATATCCCCATACTGTGTAAAGGCCTTCCGGGATCTTAACGCTTTCCAGGCTGCTGCATCCAAAGAATGCACTTTCTCCTAATTTTTTCAGCGTAGTTGGCAGTTCTGCCTGTTTCAGTGCCGTACAGCCTTTAAACGCATAAGTTCCAATTGTCTTAATTCCTTCTGGCATCTCAATCTGTTCCAGTCCTGTCATTCCATAGAATGCGCAGTTACCGATGGATGTCACACCTTTTGCAACCTTCACGGTCTTGATCTGGCTGATATACTTATACCATGGCATTTCTGTCTTGTTGGCATAATTCTTCATGTTTCCTTCACCGGCGATCTCCAGCACTCCATCCTCTGACAGATCCCAGGTGAGCTTTGTCCCACAGGTTCCATCTGCAACTATTTTTTTGATATCAACTTTTCCATCTGACAGGTCTTTTCCATCCTTATCTACAACAGATACGTTCACTTCCGAAGTTCCTTCAAGCAGTTCGACATTCTCTGCCGTGTCACTGTCACCGGACAGTGTCTGCTCCGGTTCAAAGCCGATCACTCCATCCCCGGACGGATTCTTCTTTACTTTCAGTTTTGCGTGAAGGATCTCACTTTCCTTATTGTATCCATTCTCATAAGTAAGGAGAAGGGAGATTGATCCCGGATCTTCCGATACGATCGGTGTCATGGAATCTTTTCCACCTGTCCCCCATTCCCAGCTTTCCAGTTCGAATGTCTCTGTATCGTAAACAAAATTTCCAGCTACATTCAGAAGATTCTGATTGTCTTCCTCCCAGAGTTCTACATCGATTGTATCCCCCGGTTTCACTGTTGATGCACTTGACTTTACTACAAAGTTCACTTTCCCGTCTGCCCTTACATTGACTGCCGGGATTACCGCTGTTCCGGCAAGAAGCATTGTAGCAACGATTAACATACTTTTTACTTTACTGTTTCGTTTTTTCATAATTTTTCTCCTGTTTGTAATTGATTTTTCCTTTTTCTTTATTTTTTATGATTCAGTCCAGAGAATCAATTCTTCCATTCAGATATCTGACCAGTTTTCTTGCATCCTTGATATCCATACTTCCATCGCCTGTCACATCGGCAATCATTGTCTGCCTCTTGGTCAGGCTTTGTTTGTTACAGAGATTTCGTAATATCAATACTGTATCTGCTTCATCCACCGTCTGGTCTTCATTGACATCGCCTCTTAAATAAGCCATTTCTTTTCCGTTCAGGTCTGCCACTTTCTCCGGCACACCGTCAACACACCATACGGTTCCATCTGTTCTTAATACATAATAGCTTCCATTGCTGTCTCCCCATCCACTTACGCACTGGGTTAAAAGCTCTATTCCATTTCGCACCAGCGTTTTTGTTCCATCCGCATTATATACAAGTTCATCTCTTCCGCAGTTTTTAACTTGAACTGCATCCTCTATAATTTCGCCATTTATATTGTAGTAAGTTCCATCTTTTCCAATAAATGCAGTATCTTCATATTCTCTTTCTGAATCAAATACTGTACATATTTCTTTTATATCTTTTAACAAAACTTCACATGTATGACTGTCTGTTGACTCATCATATTCATAATTGTACAAAGTTCCATCCTCGGTTAAAAAGAAGTACTGACTTCTGCTTCCTGTATAATCAACAATTTTCTGGCTTAGTCCGGTTGGATAAAACTTCATACCATACATTCCATCTTTGCAAATCCATAATTTCCCATCTGTATCATAAACACTTTGCCAAAGCTCCGGAGAAGGTTTTCCTGTCAGAAATTTAGGATTGATTTTTTCCACTTTTATGTTCAGTTTTATAAATGGATCAAAGGAATGGATTGTTCCATCTTCTGTAAGATATGCCCAGTCTTCCAGCTGTTTTACACCGTCCGCAACTTTCTCCAGTGAATTTACATTCTGATCTTTGGATACTTCATTACGTTTCCATAAGGTACCATCTTTTTTCAGAATATATACTGTCCAGTAATCGTTGTATTGCGGATTCGTCCAGGAACTTACACCTGCTATTACTTCATTTTCCTGATTATATATGTTGTGAAGATTCCCATCCTTATCCAATGCATAACGTCCATCTACTTTTTCCACATTTTCTACAAGTTTCTGCTCATCCTTCCACAATGTATCCGCCGTATCCAGCACATAATTCACAATATCAACACTTCCGCCAACTTCTTCACTGTTTCCTATTGAATATACAACTTCTGAAATAAAATCTTTCACGTCATCCCTTATCTTTTCATAGGTAGGATAAACCTGCCATAAAGTATGGTTACTATCAATAATAACTGTTCTGTCATCTTGTGTAAAAATACGTTTATCTACTGTAATCCCACTGGTTTCTCCAACTTCCTGATCTGCCGGGATTCCATTTATCTTTATTGCAAATTCCTTTGACAGGTTATGGTACTGTATTTTTACTTTACATGTACCTGTATCTTTTGCCAATAAGTAGCTGTTTTCTCTTACTTCTGCAATATGATCCGGATCCAAAAGTGTAATCTGTGGATTTTCCTCAAACAGACTTTCCATTTTATACTCATCATAGATTGTATAATATGTTCCTTTATTGGTTTCCTGATCCTTTAAATCTTCAAATCCGGCAAGTTTCCATCGGTCTTCATCTGAAACTGCTGTTCCCTGTAACACAATCCGCCAGATTCTTTCTTTTCCAAACAACGCATCTACATTCGTCAAGTCTTTATTTCCCTTGAGATCAACCCAACTCAGTTGCTCAGCACCTTCCAGTCCTTCCAGTGTCCTCAGTCCGGCTTTACTGTAAATTCCCTGTGTTCCATCAATCTCCAGCGAATTGATCTGCTTTAATTCTTCCTGGCTGATATAACCGTCTTCATTTTGATCAAACGTTGAATCACTAAGATAATATCTCAGAACAGGATCTTTGATTTTCACGGCATCTTCCGGTAATTTCCTGATTGTAATATGATACTTTTTATAGATCATAGAATCTTTCCTTACCGTAACCGTAGTACTTCCTTCCTTTAGTCCGTTCACCGTAAAAAAGAAATGATTAAATACTTCCCCCTCCGAATATGTCTTTTCATAGGAATCTGTACTTACTGAGCAAACCGACTCATCTTCTACCTCTGCTCTTACATCTTTGACGTCATCCTTAAAGATTGACGGCTCCAGTTCTTTTATCGTTGGCTGGCCTGAATATACTGTCATCTCTTCCGTCTCAACAGAATCTTCCTGATTTCCACCGTATACCCAGTCCCCGACATAATTTTCCTGCTCTGCTCCATTTTCTGCTGCATCAGTTTTATCTGATGTTAATTCTTCCGCATACACAGTCTGTCCAAAGACAACACTAACCGACAAAAGAAGTGCAACTAATCGTTTTTTCATTCTCTTTCCTCCCTCTTTTTATTTCTACTTTTTATTTTCTCATAGCTTCATTACTTCTTTCAATATGTGCTCCTTTCTGTGCTCGATTAATTTTATCAAAAAGAGGACCGGAAATCCCAGTCCTCTTTTTACTTATTTCTTTTTATAGATTCTTTCCTTTCCAGATAAGACTTCCCCCATAATCTTTCTGTATATCCTGTGTCCATGTTTTATTAGATATCGGATAATACACATTCGCTTTCACCTTTGAAAATGCATAATCTCCAATTGCCGGTGCGTCTCCTCTGAATTCAATATCTGTTAAAGCTGTACATCTTGAAAAAGCATAAGCTTTGATTGTTTTTACATTACAAGGAATAACAATTTTTTTCATTCCTGTGCAACCATAAAATGCACTTTCACCAAGCGTTTCCAGACTGTCCGGAAGACTTGTTTCCAAAATACCCGTGCAATTTTTGAATGCATATGCGCCAATTTTCACAAGCTTTTCTGGTAATGCGAGCGATACGATCGATTCGCAGCCATAAAATGCGCTCTCACCTATTGTTGTTAATTCCGCTGAAAATTCTACATTTTTCAGTCCACTGCATTTTCTAAATGCGTAGGATGAAATCTCTGTTACATTTTTCGGAATTGCAAGATTTTCCAGACTGTAGCATCCATAGAATGCTGCTTCTCCAATTCGTTTCAGTTCTAATGGTAAGGTTACTGACTTCAGGCTTACACAGTTCTTGAATGTATAGCCACCAATCACTGTAACATTCTTTGGAATCTCCAGTTTCTGCAAAGAAGAACATCCATAAAATGCACTCTCACCCAATTTAGTAAGATTTGGAGAGAGATTCACTGCTGTCAGTCCTGAACAATTTTTAAATACATAACCATCAATCCGTTTAATTGCATCCGGAACTGTAATCTCTTTCAGAGAACTGCATCCATAAAATGCCGCTTCATTTAATCCTACAAGACTTGTAGAAATATGAAGTTTCTCCATTCTTTCACAGCCTTTAAAGGCATAAGCTCCCATAACTGTTATCGAATCCGGCATATTCATCTCTTTCAAAGATTTGCAGCCATAAAATGCACTTTCTCCAATTTTCCATGCGCTTTTCGGTAATTCTGCTTTTTCCAGGGAAATACAATTCTTAAAAGAATAATCTCCTACAATTTCAAATCCTTTCGGCAGGTTGATTTCTGTAAGTCCCTTCAATCCATAAAATGCGAAATCACCAACGGATGTGACACCTTTTTCAAGTACTATCTTTTTAACCTGATCAGCATAATTATACCAAGGCATACTCTTTGAAGATGGATAATTCTTCATTCTTCCGGTTCCTGAAACTGTCAGGACTCCTTCATCATCTAATTTCCATATCAGTTTTTCTCCACAGGAACCTTGTGCAGCAATTGCCTCTTCTTTTCCACAGCCTGTGCAGATTCCATTCACATAAGTATGTTTATGTGCTTCCTGTACCTGTACCTGACATCTTGCATATGCTCCATCTTTTGAAGTTGCTGTAATGTAACAAACTCCTGCTTTGATTCCTTTTACATTACCATTGCTATCTACTGTAGCAATTGACTCATTACTACTTGTATATGTCAATTGCTCACCTGCCTTAATCTTTGGATATACTACAGTATTTAAAGATGTAATTTTTCCTTCTGTAACACTTTGGATAGTATCTTTAAAAGTGATTCCTAAAACCCTGTCACACACCTGTGAAACATCCTGATACGGTCTTCCCCATTCTTCTGCCAATTTTGACAGGGCATTTGAACTCCCTTCTCCATACACTGTAAGATTAGTACATCCAGACAACGTCTGGCATCCAAAGTAGTCACAGTTATAAATTCCTGCTCCCGGTGCTGCATATAATACTCTTAAATTTTCACAGTACAAAAACTCATTTCCATAAAAATCATCTGAAAATGTTTGTATGCTGGCTGGAAGACAGATCGTTTCTAATGATTTACATTCCTGAAATACATAACCTGGAATAGAAGTAATCTTTGAGTCGGATGCAAACACTACCTGTTTTAAATTTTCAGAATACCACATGCCTTCATTAAAATTCTCTACACTGGCTGGAAGATATAATTCTTCCAAATTCTTGCAATTTTCAAATGTATAATTATTTTCATTTCCAATATTAATTGTACCTGCAGGCACAAAATAAATAGCATTCTGTTTATTCGGTGGATATAATATAATCGTTTTTCCGTCTTTGCTAAAAAGTACTCCATCTACTGATTTTAAATAAAGATTATCTGATGGCACTACAATCTCTGAAACATTAGATTTCCATAATTTTACACAGTTCACTCCTTCTTCATCAATACAATTATTCAATACAATCTCTTCCAGATGTTGGTTTCCACTAAAGGCTCCACTCGCTATTCTTTTAACTTGCTGTGGCATTTTATATTTTCTATCTTCTTTTCCTTCTGGATAAAATTCTAACCAACTCATATCCACTGAATACATTATTCCATCTACAGAACAATAATCTCCCTGTCCTTCTTCTACATATACAGCCGTTAGTGTTGAAATACCATCTAATGCCATAAAATGAAAATCCTTACATGTTTTTGGTACTGTGAATTCAGAAAGAGAGGTTCCACTTAATGCACATTGCCCCACATATGTTGTAGACGCTGGAAGTTCTAGCTTTGTAATACCACTGCAATCATCAAATGCTTCATCCATTATTGATTCCAGTTTTTCTGGGAGTGTTACATTCTCCAACGCAGCATCGTAATAAAAAGCAAAATTTCCAATATACGTCAGATTTTTTGAAAAAGTAACTGTTTTTAAAGAGGTACATTTTCCAAATGCACCATAAATTCCATTCCCTGTATTTCCGTCCTGTATTTTAGTCACAGTATCTGGCATTGTCACAGATGTCAACTTTGTATTTTCATAAAATGCCTTACTTCCAATTTCAACTACGGAATAGCTTTTGTTATTGTACGTCACCTGGGATGGAATCTCGTAAGCTCCACTGACATTTGTCGCATCCCATACTGCAACGGTAGTTTCACTTAACACATGATACTTCACATTATCAGCGACAAAGAAAATATCAGTTGCTGTTTCTTCTTCACCGGCCATTGGGTATTCTTTCATAAAACTTGATGTCTTATATACATCATCTCTTGTATGATCTGTGAATTCCGACATTGTTTTCAAAAAATAAGAGTACTCTTCTCTCCCAGCATCCCATGTACTGTCAAGATTATAGTATTTATCCCCAAGCTTAACAATGTTCCATGCATGCGGACCGCCTGCATCTCCGGAAATCACTCTACAGTCCACCCCGGCATCCAATGACATACGGTAAAACAAAGACGCATATCCCTGACACACTGCTGTTTTATCGATCAGTGCCGCATACGCCGTGTATTTCTGACTGTATGTATCATCATTCAAATTTGTATAATCATATGAAACATTCGAACAGATATAATCGTAAATAGCCTTTACTTTCTGCTCATCCGTTTTACCGGTCAGATCTAATGACTGGAGGACTTCTGCTTCAGTCTGATCCACCTGCGCTTCCTGATCGGCATCTGACAGATAATTTACTGTATAAATAAGTCCCATGTCATATCCATTCTTCTCGTCTCCACTCCAGCTGGCCTGTACTTGCCAGCCCTGGCAATGCCACAGGATATAATCTCCTTCATTCCCCTTTCCTGTATGCTCTACAGCCAGATTAAACAGCTGCTCTGTCAGGCTGTTAAATGATTCACTTGTAACAGTCTCATTGCTGTGATAATACAATTGGATTTCATTCTCACGGTTAACGAGATGTTCCCTGAATTCTTCAGCAGCTTTTTTGAGATCACTTGTATATTCTATCTCACTTTGTTCTAAAGCATAGGCTGCTACGTCATTCTCATCCTCCGCACTGGTTACAACATCCTTATAATACGGATTTGTGTATTGATTCTCTAATACATCTTCTGCATGGATCTCTGTCCTTCCAAATAACAGAAAACAGATTGACAATATAAACGCTAACGCAAATCTTTTCTTTTTCATTTCTCTTTTTCCTTTCTCTTATAGATTTTTCAGACTCTCTGCCGCCTTTTCCACATATTTTTTTCGATATTCATCAAAACTACCGATCACTTTGCACGGAACTCCCGCCGCAACAACTCCATCCGGAATATTTTTATTCACAAGGCTTCCTGCACCAATGATAACGTTATTCCCTATTTCCACATCATAAAGAATCGTAGTCTTTGCCCCGATAAAAACATTATTACCAATCGTAATTTTTCCCTGACGCAGTTTATAATGCTCTTCACCACTCATATAATTGAACATTTTATATGTAATATCATGATTGATAAATGTCACTCCGCTTGCCACATGAACATTATCACCAAATGAAATCAGACGGGGTTCTGTTCCAAAATTCCATGGCTGCAGATAAACGTGATCACCAATTTTATTGAAATACTTCTTTTTCTTCAGATACTTTGCCCTCGGATATCCGCCTCTGTGAATAAAAATATTGAGCATCGTTATATATCTCTGTAATCTCTGCCACATAACTTCCCCTCAGATCTCCAGTTTTCTCTTCTGCTTTCTTCAGTCACACTGGAAGATATCTCTTGTATATACTTTTTCTTTCACATCATCCAGCACTTCGTCATACCGGTTCGCAATGATCACCTTGCTCTTTTCTTTAAATCTCTGGAGATCATTCACGATTTCTGATCCAAAGAACGTGTCTCCATCTCTCAGTGTCGGCTCATAGATGATCACAATGGCTCCTTTCGCTTTTATCCTTTTCATGACTCCCTGGATTGAACTCTGCCGGAAATTATCACTGTTACTCTTCATTGTGAGACGATATACACCAATCGTAACTACCTGTTCATTTTTCTGATCATAGGTGTTCTCATCCTGATAATCATAATACCCGGCCTTTCTCAAGACCTGATCCGCAATAAAGTCTTTTCTCGTTCTGTTCGCTTCTACAATCGCTTCGATCAAATTCTCCGGAACATCACGATAATTGGCCAGCAACTGTTTTGTGTCTTTCGGCAGGCAGTATCCTCCATATCCGAAAGACGGATTATTGTAATGATCTCCGATCCTCGGATCAAGGCACACTCCTTTGATGATCTGCTGTGTATTCAGGTCTTTCATTTCTGCATATGTATCAAGCTCATTAAAGTAAGAAACACGCAGCGCAAGGTAGGTATTAGCAAACAGTTTTACAGCCTCTGCTTCTGTATCCCCCATGAGCAATGTATCGATGTTTTCTTTTATCGCTCCTTCTTTCAACAGCTCTGCAAACTGTTCTGCTGCCTGAACAAGCCGCCTGTCTGTCAGATCTGTCCCGACAATGATCCTGCTTGGGTAAAGGTTATCGTACAATGCCCTGGATTCCCTCAAAAATTCCGGACTGAAAATGATATTCTTGCTTCCACTTTTCTTCCTGATACTTTCTGTAAATCCAACCGGTATTGTTGACTTAATCACCATGATCGCATCAGGATTGTATTTCATCACCAGATCAATCACACTTTCCACTGCCGATGTATCAAAGAAATCTTTTCTGCTGTCATAATTGGTTGGCACTGCAATTACTACATATTCTGCATCTGTATATGCATACGCTGCATCCAGGGTAGCTTCAAGATCTAATTTCCTGTTTTTCAGATAATCCCCGATTTCTTTATCCTGAATTGGCGATTTCCTCTGATTAATCATTTCTACTTTCTCCGGCACAACATCTACTGCAATCACCTTATTATGCTGTGACAGTAATGTTGCAACAGATAATCCAACATACCCTGTACCTGCTACTGCTATTTTCATTCCCGCTCCCCCCTTTTCATCATACTGCTTATTCCTCCTTCTTTCCTTACTTCACTTACCGCACCGATCAGAAAAACTACTCCTGCCGCGATCAGCATCCAGACTAACGAATCACCTTTTTTCAATATGTAAGTGAGTACGATCACAGCTCCCGGACAGATCCACCAACTCAGATAAGTCTTTACTTTAACCGGAGATTTCTCGAGCCATCTGCATACATAATAATATTTGCCAATCTCTTCAAGAAGTGCCTGCGCGCAGAGGCCATACAATACAAAGAGGCTGTCCTTTCTGAATATCCACATAACAACAAACATAACACCTAATGCGATTTCTCTTAACAGGTTATCTTTGCTTTCATTTCCTGTCATCTGAAGCACTCCACTGCATGGTCCCAGTGTGGCTGCAAAAATAAATACCATGGAGCATGAAATAAACAATGTTACATAATCCAGCAGTTTTTTATCAAGAATTCTTAAAATCACGTCAGGATAAGCAATTAACACTACCGATAAAGGTCCTGCAAAAAGCATCTGTATTCTCATGATTGACGCATAACAGGCACCAATCTCTTCTCTCTTTCCGTTTTTGTACAGTCTGGAAAATTCAGGAAGAAACACTTTTGCAGTCGGACCGGAAATAAAATTAATCAGTTTTTTCACTGTAAGAACAACGCTTACAACTCCTGCTTCAAATGCACCTGAAAAGAAATATTGTAGAAGAACCGGCATCTGTCCGATCATTGACTGGATCAGATCTGCACGCTGATAGCTTCCCCATTTTCTCAACGAAACAGTATCCGAGATATCTTTTGTTTCTGTAATGCAGAACTTTCTGAAAACAGCAAACACAATCATAATCACAAGATACTGGAACAAGTATAATTCCACTAACGTATGCGGTGACAGCATTCCACTGCCATTCAGGACAAAAAATCCGATCACAAGCAGCAATCTTCCCAGAACATACTCTCCCGTCAGAGATATCATCTGATGGTTCTGTGCAAGGAGAGAACTGCTCTGATCCATAACCCTGAGTTCCAGTCCGGTGATTACCAGCAGAATCCAGTATTCTCCTTTTCCTGCCAGGCCACATGCTGCTGCACCGATAAGCAACACCGGAATGACATAGCAGCCATAGTATTTTTTCTTAAACCGTGTCATTGAACTTTGAAATGTTGACAGATAATAGGTATTGCATTTTGTCAGTGCAGAAAACAAAATCCAGAAAATCAGATCTGCTGCGTTGATCCATGTTGAATAAGTTCCATACCCATCTACTCCAAGTCTTCTGGTTATCAAAATCTGGAGCAATACTTCTAATATTGCTCCAACGCCCTTCAATATCACACTAATGAAAAAAATAGCATTCATTTTCTAACTTCCTCTTACCGGTAGAAACTATATGGCATAGTTCCTCCTATATTATTGATCATCATTCGTAAGAAATACTGTATCAGACATCCAAAGACTAGAATTAAGACGATCCTGTTTTTTCGTTTTTTCCCGGAAATTTTATCAATAAGATCCGGAACAAAAATAATCATATATGTACCAAACAGGGCTGCAAGCCTTGCTGCCATCTTAAATCCTATATTTAACCCATAACAGCAAATATTAAATGTAAACATCCATGCTCCGACCGGACAGCCTGCAAACAGATACTGTCGTTCATTTTTCTTCGCCATAAACCATATAAATGCAACGATTGCCAGATACAGACCACCCACCAGAAGAGATTCTGTTTTTTCATTACTTGCCATCAGATATTGTCCGATTGACCATGGGATTACCCTTTGTATATAACTTCCAATTAACATAAATCCAATTCCTGCTGCTACTGATATCAGGATCATTCTGCACATATTCTTTATGGAACAAAACGGTCTTTTTAGAATAAAATACAAAGGTATGAAAAGGATTGAAGATTTATGGATCAGTGCAGCAAGACAGATAAACAATACATATTTCAGGAATTTTTTCTGTTCCACGTACTTCAATGCATGATAACAAATTAATATAGCAACTGCATTTCTCGATACATTCATCTCTGTCTGGAAAATTCCCAGTGTCAGATAAAGCCAGATACTCAGAAAGCAGTCCTTTGACTGTTTTCTGATCAGATTGTACAGCAGAAACATGATAATGCAGCTGTCAACAATCAGAAATCCATGTGTGGAAGAGAAAAAACAGCCAATCAGTTTATTTATCATCCGGTAGCCGAGCTCGAGATCCAGTACCCAGTCACTTCCTCTGATTCCATAGGTCACCGCATCTGGCACTTCCAGCCAAGAGACTTCTCTCAATTGTTCAAATACATAACAATAGTATTTTGTATCGACTCCTATTTCTTCACTGCGTACAGCCATAAAGAAAAATAATACTGCACAGGAAATTTGCAATGCAAGTATTTCTGTCTGTACACCTCTTTTTTTTCCGACATAAACCAGAAGAAATGGATAGAGCATCAGAATACTTATAAAAACATACCAGAACACTTACTTTTCTCCATTTTTAAAAAATTTTTAATCTTAATTTATAGAGCATCTGATTGATTGGATTCGGTGTCATCCCTGCAATCCTTAATCCCATCCGAAGTATCCGGTTTCTTTTATTTTTTGTTCCCTTCCAGTCACGTAATGCTTTCCTTGCCCGCTTTTTCTCACCTGCCATGATACTTGTAAAAATGTACACCGTCATTTTCATATCATATTTTTTCTGAATTGCGCTAAGTTCTTCTGCTGAATGTTCCTGATTTTCCAGTTCTTCTTCCAGATCCTTAATAAACGCATGCGCCCAGGCAATCTTCACCCTGGAACGTGCATTTTCTTTTGCATTTCTCGTATACGTAACACATATTTGGGACGAATATGCTACTTTTGGATTAATTCTTGCCACTCTTGACCACATGTCCAGATCCTGTCCAATCTTCTCTCCTGGACGGAACATTCCTGCTTTTTCAAGAGTTGCTCTTCTAATTGTTGTCGCTGATGTCCATACAAAATCATATTTTTCTTTCAATGTCTTCCAGTAACTGTCCAGACATCCCATTTCCGGCTCCAGCTGGGCTGAAATATTCTTTTTCCCATCTTTCATCAGAATTTCATATGCCGTTACAAAAATATCACTCTGCGTAAATTTTTCTGTCAAACTGTTGATTGTTTCCAGATAGTCCTCATGCCAGACATCATCTGCATCAAGAAAAGAAATATACTCTCCACCTGCATTTTCTATCCCGACATTACGTGCAACAGATACTCCCTGATTCTCCTGCTGAATGAAACGTATCTTCGGAGACACCACCTGTCTGGCAAGCTCCAGTGAATTATCCGTAGATCCGTCATCTACCACGATCACTTCAAAATCTTTATAGCTCTGATTCAGCACACTTTTCAGTGCCTGCACGATATGTTCCCCTTTGTTATATAGTGGAATCACTACTGTAAACTTCATTACTCCCTGTTTCCTCTCCCCGGTTTGTTCTTGCTTTTCCGGAATTTATATATTTCCATATTTTTCGCCCTGCGTCAGGCTGTCTGTATTCTCTTCCTCAATTCCTTCCGTACTTTCAGCCTTAAACAGAATTTTTACTGTTGTAAGCATGATCTTAAGATCCTCAAATATGCTTGGATGTGCGATATACATCAGATCCATCTGTAGTTTATCATATGGATTCGTATTGTATTTTCCATAAACCTGTGCATATCCTGTCAAACCTGCTTTCGCCTGAAGACGTAATTCAAACTCCGGCATCTCCTTACAGTATTTTTCTGCAATTTCCGGGCGTTCTGGTCTCGGTCCACAAATTGACAGATCACCTCTGATAATATTGATCAGCTGTGGAAGTTCATCTATTCGGAATCTTCTGATCACACGTCCTACCGAAGTGATTCTGTCATCATTTTCACCGGTCGATAAACGTGCTACTCCATCCTTTTCTGCATCTACGCGCATGCTTCTGAATTTCAGGATTTCAAACTTCTTTCCATCTTTTGTCAGCCTGATCTGCTTATAAAGTGCCGGACCTCTGTCCTCTGCTTTAATCGCAATTGTTGTTATAAGCATCACTGGACTTAATAAGACCAGTGCAACAGCTGAAATAACAATATCCGATACGCGTTTTATAAAAAGATATTCTGGTTTTACCATATAACGTCCCACTCGGAGAACAGGCAGATGGAATACATGCATCGGATAAGCACCACTCATGATCACATCTCCAATTCTTGGGATAACAAGCACATCAATTCCATTCGCAATACAGTATTTTAAAATAATATTTCTGTCATGACTGTGGACACCACTTAAGAATACGGTCTTCATCCCTTTTAGTGAATCCAAATTTTTCAGACAGTCGCATGCACGGATTTTGAGACGGACATCATACTTTCTGTTCAGTCCATAATTTCTGATCATATCATTGATACCCTTATAGCGATCATAAACAATAGCCATCTTGGATGTCGGAAATGTTCTGAAGTACCACCACTGCGCCAGCTTTGACCAGATGATATCAGCCATCAGCTGGCAGACAAAAGCTATCAGAAGTGGAAAAACAGCCGGCAGTTTCTTCGATAACAACCAGATCACAATATATGTAATTCCATTCGTTATTCCCACTGAAAGAAACTGTGCATAAACCATCTCCGTAATTCTATGCATAGAAATCACAAACGCTTCATACAGTCTTCCAACGATAATGTAGATCACAAAATATAATAGAATAATCAGGTAATTTCCTCTTTTATAAAAAGGATAACTGATCCGATCGGAATAGTAGCAGAACCAACAAACTGCAAATATTGTTGTAATTATGATTGCATTCGAAAGCTTTACACTCCGAAGCAAGATATCATGTTTTAATTTTGACACTTCCTCTTACACTCACTTTCAGGCAGAAACAAAATTTCTGTCTTCCTCTTTTGAATTTCAAGACATATTCTCCACCAATACATTTGTATACAAAATTATGGCATAGTTCTATGTTTTATTTCAATATGTGCTCGTGACTGTGCTTGTCAAATTGTCGTAATATGTCATTTGGCTTCTTGACTTGTCTCCATCTTCTATACTACTATTATCTATAAAGAGCTCAGCTCTTAGCACACCAGTGAAAAGGAATGAAAATTAACATGTCAAAATTCAGTGAAAAATGTAGGGAACTGCTTTTGTCTAATGGGTCTAATGTCTATCGGCTGTCGCAGTCAGCCTCATTAGAGCGGACTTCATTGCAAAGAATGATCACGGGGAAGCGTCTGCCAAATCAGGAGTTTGTCCTCAATTTCTGTCATGCATTACGAATCCCCTTATCGGAAGAAAAAGAATTAATGGAACTATATAAAATGGAATCCATGGGAGAATCTGCCTATAAAAATCAAAAGGCAATTCTTAACCTGTTCCGTCAGCTTGCCGACTTAGAAAAAACAGATCTCCAGCCGTCATGCTGTATTACTGAGCAGAGCAATCTTCTCCTGCTGTCCAACATCTCCAGTCAGTCCTATAATACTGAGCTGCTTCTCCAGTTTGTTTTGAAAAATGCTTTCCATACTGGCGGAAAATCACCTGTTTATACGAATCTTCCTGGAACATGTAACCTGCTCTCTCATTACCTGCACCTGTTGGCACCACAATATTCTGATAAAATTATATTAAAACAACTGATTCATTTTCATATCAGTGATTCCTCAACTTTTGAGAATTTAGAAACATTAAATCAGATTCTTCCATTATATTTTTCGGGCAAAATTGATTATGAGCCTTACTATTATTACAGTACGCTTACAAACAGTGAACAGTCGAATCTCCTGTTTCCGTACTATATTATCTCTGCTGACCATGTTCTTCAATTATCCGGAGATTTAAAAAAGGGAGTTCTACACTCTGACCCTGCCATTGTCCAACATTATACCAGTGAATTTTTAGATAAGCTTTCACAGGCAACACTCCTGGTTCGACATACAGATTCGCTAAAAGAAGTAAATGATCTCTATACTTCTTCGCTTAATATTTTGCAGGTTGATGAGATGTATTCTCTTGGTGGACTTTACCAGATGGAACTGGTTTCACAGGAAGATTATTCATCACTTACAAAACAGTATGCTGCTGACTATATGGAGCTGTTTGATAACTACACACACTTTGCAGATATGTTAAACCAATCCCATCAACATATTTTCGCACCTTTGAATTCAATCCGGAACTTTTGTAACACTGGAAATGTCCCTGGGGCTTTAAGCATTCTGTTTCCTTCCTTTGATTCCGAAATGCGTGTCAATGGACTGAAAAATCTTTGCAATACCCTTTCTGCTAAAGATATTTCGTTTCTGACTGACAATTTTATATTTCCAGATTCAGTTGTATTAGAACTGTACGATCACCATCTTCTTCATATCATCCATGTAGGAAAAGATGGCAGGCTTTCCTTTATTGCGATCCACGAAAATAGTATCTGTGAAGCATTTAAGTCTTTTTTTCTTTCCCTTCCAGGATCTGAATATGATTATGGAAAAGAAAAACAAAAGTCATTCTTACAGGAAAGTATCTGTGGGATAGAGGCACTGTCAAGAAATCACCCTGACACCCCCCCCCAGACCAACACATTACCACATCACATCTAACAGGAAACGAATTGACAGCTTCTTTAAGCTAACAAAAAATGCCGTCCGGTTTTATAATTTACCGAACGACATTTTTTATTTCTATCTGTTTTTAAACAACCGGTCATCCCACTTCGGTGGTTTTTTCCCTTTGATCTTTGTTGGCACCGGCTCATACTGATC
>ERZ869983.293-NODE-293-length-17361-cov-6.174092_pt1 | contig 17361 bp, 17 predicted proteins | sample MGYA00521106_ERZ869983 | MGnify/ENA primary metagenome ERZ869983 (study PRJEB32232, sample SAMN07284972) | human gut metagenome | biome: human-associated habitat; material: feces | host: Homo sapiens | place: Tanzania | collected 2014-04-05 ...
AAATGTGTGCAAATCATGTTGAAGTTGTGAAGAAATCATGAACGAAATTCAAAACTTTTGTGAATGACAGATTTTATCGTATTTTGTTGGAAGAAAAATTCTCAATTATCAAGTGACGAATATCCAGAAAACGTTCGACACCAATGCGAATTCCACCCATCAGACCGGAAATATCCTGAAGTTGGGAAGGGATAATCTGGCATTTGCGATTCTGATGATGACGTAAATAGTCCTGAATCGAGCGGTTAATCTGTGGAATATAATTAGAAAATGAACTGTTAAGTACGACCAGTTCAATATTAAACGTATTAATAATATTGTTGATTGCAATTGAAATATATTTGGAAAATAATTCTATCATTTCAAGTGCTTCAGAAACTTGGTTCTGGTAGTCACGGACAAAAGCATCTATCGTAACCTGTTCCTGATGGGTAAGTCTGGCATATTCTTCTAAAATCGCTTTCTCAGAAGCATATTGTTCCAGACATCCATGATTTCCGCATGGGCAGGGTTTGCCATCGGGAAATAAAATCGTATGTCCGATTTCTCCGGCATAGCCGTCCTGACCACGATAAAGATGACCATTAATCATAATTCCCATACCAATTCCATCATGAATATTTAATAATACCATGTTTTGGTCATAATGATGAAATGCCGATTCACCGAGAACCGACAGGTTCGATTCATTTTCAACAAAAACCGGAATGTGAAACTCTGATTCAAGCAGTTTGGCTAGATTAAAATCCGGAAGCGGATAATAAGGAGTAAAAAGAATCTGATTTTGTTGTACGACACCATAGATTCCGATGGTAATTCCTACGATTTTATAAGGATAAGCCTCATACTCAGGCAGAATATCACGAATTATCCGGCGCAGATTCTCATGCAGGTTATCTCCTTTTTGGAACGGATATTCTTTTAAACGGCAGTTTTCTCCTTTTAAATCCGAGGTTAAAGCGATAATCTGAGACGGATGCACGTCAATAGAAAGCGCATATCCGCATTTTTTCTGAAATTCAAGTAAAATAGGTTTTCTTCCAAGAGAAGTCTGAGCGCTTCCGATTTCTGAAATCAGATGCTGTTCAATCAGCTCCTGAACGATATTGGAAATGGTCGCTTTTGTCAGATGAAGCTGCTGAGAAAGTGCAGCTCTTGAGACCGGTGGATGGTTTACAAGATATTCAAGCACCTGTCTGCGGTTATTGTCACGTATCATTTCCTGATTTGCAATAGCCATGAAAAAAATTCCTCCTTTAAGTGTAATGTACTTCTGAAAAATCAGCCACAAAATCAAAGACAGAAAGATTCTGAGCGTACATTGTGTGTATTATTTATCATACCACTTTTCTTAAGCGGCGGGCAAGTGAATTTGTATAATGGGTAAACAAATTAGGAAGGGGCAGTTGAGTGCAGATAAGCATTCCTTCGCTTCAAGTGCGCAGAGCACTAAGCGGTGGGTAAGGAGTTTGCTTTTGGGTTTGATTTTGCAAAACGATTGGGCATAAAAAAGTTTCGGATGAAATTTCTTAATGAAAACTTTAGATGCATAAAAACAGGGAGTGTGTTATGATGAGGGTGAAACTTTGAAAGGAGATTTTTACTATGAAACTCAACAAAAGAAAATTAGCGTTACTGATGACAGGACTGATGCTGGTCATGTCTCCAGTCAGTGTATGGGCCGATAGAGAAGATGCAAAACTGGAGAAACCTTATGTATCCTTAGGTGCAGACTTAAGTGCAAATGACCGTGCAATCGTATTAAAACTGCTGGGTGTGACAGAAGATGACTTGAAAAATTATACCGTAACAACGATTACCAATGCCGATGAACATAAATATCTGGACTCTTATCTGAGTAAAAGCGTAATCGGAACAAGAGCCCTTTCTTCTGTACTGGTAAAAGGAAAAACTGATGGAAGTGGAATTAAAGTCACAACCTACAACATTACTTACTGTACGACCGGTATGTACCAGAACGCCTTGGCAACAGCAGGAATTGAGGATGCAGAGATTGTGGTAGCTGGTCCTTATAATATTTCCGGTACGGCTGCCCTGGTTGGAGCAATTAAGTCTTATGAGAATATGACAGGCGAAACGGTCAGTCAGGAAAATGTAGATACTGCGACAAACGAACTGGTTGTGACCGGAAAACTTGCAGAAAGTGTAGGCGATTCCGATAAAGCAGAGCAGTTAGTCGGAGCAGTAAAAGAACAGGTTGTAGAAGGCAGTGACAATGGAAAAGAACTGACGGAAGAAGAAATCGGAAATGTAGTTGACCAGGCAGCACAAGAGATGGATGTCCAGCTTTCTGATGAGGATCGTCAGGAAATTGTTGCTTTGATGGATAAGATCAAGGGACTGGACATTGATGTGGACAGCTTGAAAGAACAGGCAAAAGATTTATATGATAAAATCGATGATTTAGGATTAAAATTAGACTGGAATCAGGAAAAAGTACAGGGATTCTTCTCTAAAATTATCGAATTTTTCAAAAATTTATTCAGCTAAAAACGAATAGAAATAGTTCCATGGAACAGTTATATGGGTAAAAACAGGGAGAAGACGTCTCAAAAATGTCTTCCCCCTTTCATTTTAAGGTCCTCTCGGAGTCTTTATTATACTTGCTTTTTGGGCTGATTTTCTTCATTTTCTTTTGCACTGTATTTCTGAATTGCCTCATTTAGAGACAGCATACGCTGGTCTAATTGAGCCACAATCGTAGCACATTCCTGTAAATCTTTACTGATGTAATCCGGTGCATTCCCCTCAAATTTATAATAAATTTTATGTTCCAGACTTGCCCAGAAATCCTGTGCAATTGTCCGAATCTGAACTTCTACGGGAACATAGAGAGTCTTATCATAGAGATAGACCGGAACAGAAACCAGAAGATGATAACTTTGATAACCGCTCTCTTTTGGCTGTTTCATATAGTCTTTTATGTTCTCAATGCGTAAATCATTTTGTTTACGAATAAAATCAGCAATCAGATAAATATCAGAGGTAAAAGAACAGATAATGCGGATTCCGGCAATATCGTTTACATATCGAATCATGTTTGGAATATTTGATTCGTAACCATCTTTTTTTAATTTTTTTACAATGCTTTCCGGAGTTTTGATTCTCGATTTTACGTGTTCAATCGGATTATAATGCTGAATATACTGAAATTCGTCGTTTAAGATATCAATTTTAGTTGCCACCTGCTTTAATGCGGCATGATAAAGAAACATCATAGTTTCCCAGTCATTGACATCTCCATATTCTCTTTCAAAAATTGAATTATTTATAGTATCACTTCCTTTTTTGTCGCTTCTGTATAGTATAGCATAAAAGACAAGAGATGAATAGAAAGAAAATAAAAGATGAATAGGAAAATAAAAAAGAGATTTTCCGAAAAAGGTTGACAGAAGAGAGGGGACGTTGTTTAATAAAATTATTATATTAAACGTTTAAGCAAAAAAGAAGGTGAAAAAAGGAAAATGGCGACGATTAAAGAAATCGCAAAGGCATGTCATGTATCTGTTGCTACCGTTTCCAACATATTGAACAAAAAGCCGGGTGCAAGTGAAGCGACAAGGGAACTTGTACTCAAAACAGCCAAGGAAATGGACTATATGCCAAATTATGTGGCGAAAAATCTTAAAACAAAGAATACAAGAAGCATAGGTGTTATAGCGGAGGACATGACTATTTTCAGTATTCCGGATATTATTGACGGGATTACGGAATACTGTGAGGAAGTTGACTATCAGATTTTACTTACGAATTTACGGCTGTATAAGAAGTATCAGGATGTGTATTATGGCAGGGAAGACTATTTTGAAACGGTAAAACAGGAAATAAAAAAGCTTATGGCAAAGCAGGTTGAGGGGATTATTTATGTGACAGCACATGAGAGGGTGATGCATTGTATTCCGGAAGACCTGCCGATACCGGCAGTCATGGCTTATGGATATACGGAAAGCAAAAAAGTGCCGTCGATTGTTGTGGATGATGAACATGGAGCGTATGAGGTTGTCTGTCATCTGATTCGGCATGGACACAGAAGAATCGGTGTGGTTATGGGAAAAAAGGATAGTCTTCATGCACAGGCACGTCTTGTCGGATACCAGAAAGCACTGCGAGACAACGGGATTGTGTATGATCCGGAACTTGTTGCACAGGGAGACTGGACAAGAGAAAGTGGATATCAGGTTACAGATGAACTTCTGGGACATGAGGTGACAGCAATCTTCTGTATGAATGATATCATGGCAGGCGGACTCTATGACCGACTGGATGAACTTGGAAAGAAAATACCGGAAGAACTTTCTGTTGTGGGCTACGATGACAGAGAGTTGTCAAGTTATTATAAGCCACCGCTTACGACAATCCGACTGCCTCTGCATGATATTGGATATCGTGCAGCAGAAGTGATGATTGCTTTGCTGGAAAAACGGATTGTACCACAGGAAGAAGAAATGGTTTATCAGATGCCTTGTGAGATGTCAATTCGTAAGTCTGTGCAGGACTACAAATTATAATGGTACAAGTTGTGGAAACAGAATACAAGTAATGAAAAAAAACAGCTTTTTGAGACTTTTTTTTAAAGGTTTTGGAAAACTGTTTTTCGTTAAAATATACAAAGAAAACAGGGCTTGAAATTGATAAATATTAGGCTTGAGAGGAAAAATACTGTGCAATTTGTACATGCTTAAACGATTTAAAAAAATTAAAACATGTAGAAAAGATGAAAAACAAAGAAAAAATGAGATAATAAGAGAAAATGAGAAATTATAGAGATATTAATCGTTAAAAAATAGAATTTATAAGTTTTTTATTGCGCAAATAATGTGGTATAAATAAGAAAAACAAACAAGAGCGTTGTACAAAATCAATAATGACAGACGAGATTCGGGCAGATTAGACAAAAAGAAGGTCAGAAAGAGGAATCAAGTTCAAAAGAGCGGAACATTTAAATGTTAAACGTTTAATTGAAAAATGTCAGTATTTGTCAACCATGTATCATGCAGAAGCAGGAGGCTTCTGAGTTGATAAAATTATTAAAGGAGGACACTATAATATGAAAAAGAAAGTGTTAGCAGCATTATTATGTGCAGCAATGGTAGGAACTACATTGGCAGGCTGTGGTTCATCAGGCAGTGATTCCGGAAGTGATGATTCCGCAAAACAAACAGGTAAAAAAGAAATGGATGTAGAGGGAGATGACGTTACCACTCTTAATGTATGGACATTCATTGAAAACCATCAGGATTTCTACACAGATATGGCTGAAAAGTGGAACGAAGAGAATCCGGACAGAAAAGTAAAACTGGTATTATCCAATATGGCTTATGATGATATGCACAACAAACTGTCTCTGGCTCTGGAATCCGGAGAAGGTGCACCGGATGTTGTTGATATCGAGTTAGGTAAATTCCCGGCATTCATGACAGGAAACATCGGACTGAAAGACTTAACAGATGCAGTTGCACCATACAAAGATAATGTAGTACAGTCCAGACTTGACTTATATTCTAAAGACGGTAAATGCTATGGACTTCCAACACATGTTGGTACCACTGTTGCATTCTATAATACAGAAGCTTTAGAAGCAGCAGGAATTGATTACACAGCAATCAAAACATGGGATGACTTTAAAGAAGCCGGTATTAAATATCACGATGCAACCGGAAAAACATTTGCAGCAGCTGAAACAACTGCACAGTGGACACTGAACCTGATGTTAGCTCAGAAAGGTGGAAGCTACTTAAAAGAAGATGGTTCTCTTGATGTAAACAATGACAAGATGGTTGAAGTATTACAGTGCATGAAAGATATGCAGGATGCAGGTGCACTTGCTACAATCGCCGGTGGACAGCCTGATAATGAAGAAGCTTATCCTCTGTTTAATGATGGAGAGGTTGCAGCAGCTATCATGCCATTCTGGCAGACAAGCCGTTACTTAAGTTACATGACAGACCTTTCCGGTAAAGTTGCAATCGCAGCTCCTCCAGTATTCGGTGATAATGATGCCGTTAAAACAATCGGTGGTGGCGGTACCGGTACTGCAGTTGTAGCATCCGGTGAAAATGCAGACCTTGCAGCAGACGTATTTGCATTCATCAAACTTTCTGATGAAGCCAACGTAGAAGTATGGAACGTATTAGGATTTGACCCTGTAAATACAGAAGTATGGACAGACAAAGAAATTACAGAAAATCCAGACAACCAGTATGTAAAATACTTCAATACAAAACCATTTGATACACTGTTAGAAGTACAGGATGGCATTGGCTTATTAGACTGCTATACAGATGAAAAGATGCCTTCTATTAACAATGTATTCACAACTCAGACTTTAAATGATATCTTTGAATCTGGCGTAGATGTAAAAGAAGCACTTGATGAAGCACAGGATACTCTGGAAAACGAATTTGCAGAGTAATCTAATACAGATTTAGAAAATGGCAATAAAAAGTGAGCGGGATATGGGGAAAATCCCATGTCCCGCTCTTATTAGAGAGGAGTATTTATAATGAACAAGGTAAAAAAATTCTTTTACTCACAGAAAGCCGCTCCTTACGTATTTATCCTCCCGTTTGTGTTGACAATTCTGTTATTCTGGATCGTCCCGATTGCAAACGGCGTTCTTCTTAGCTTTCAGGATGTACTCAAAGATAAATGGGTAGGCTTTAATAACTATTCGAGATTGATTTCAGATAAGATGTTCTACAAAGCAATTTACAACAGTGTAAAATACATGATTGGAACTTTAGTTTTACTGATTCCATTCCCAATGTTATTTGCAAGTCTGTTAAACAGTAAGCTGATGAAAGGTTCAAATTTCTTCAAATCGGTTTACTTTCTTCCGGCCTTAACATCTGTTGTAGTTGCAGGTACTATCTTCCGTCTGATGTTTGGTGAAATGGACAGTGCATTGGCAAACCAGATTATCGGTCTCTTTGGACATTCACCAATCAAATGGTTAAAAGGTGAGTGGACGAGTTACTTTGCACTCCTCTTAGTTGCATGTTGGAGATGGACCGGTGTAAATATTCTTTACTTCCTTGCAGGTCTCCAGAATATTTCAACTGATATTTATGAAGCAGCATCTATCGATGGTGCAACAAAATGGCAGCAGTTTATTAAAATTTCATTCCCATTATTAAAACCAACAACCGTTTATGTGTTAACAATCAGTATCTATGCAGGTCTGTCTATGTTCCTTGAGTCCTTCATGTTATGGAAAGGAAATAACTCACCAAGAAACATCGGTCTTACTATTGTAGGATATCTGTACAGACAGGGTATTGAAAAGCGAGCAATGGGATATGCGTGTGCAGTTGGTCTTGTACTGTTAATCATCGTTATGATTATCAATATGATTCAGCTTGTTGCAACAGGAACATTCAAGAAGGAGGAGAGATAATATGGCAGCAGAAGCAATTGGAAAAAGCCAGAAAACAAAAAACAGAGTGGCAACCGTGCTTATGGTAATTTTCTTTACGATTCTTGCCATCTTGATTATCCTGCCGATTTATGCCATTATTCTGGCAAGTTTTAAACCGGGTAATCATCTTCTTCAGTATGGTTTGAACCTTGATTTAGACAGTGCAAGCATGACACTTTCAAACTACGTGTTACTGTTTACCGGTCAACATGACTACTGGATTTGGTTTCGAAACAGTTTATTCTTAACTGTTGTTACTGTAGTATTAACCTTACTGGTAAGTGCTTTCGTAGCTTATGGTTTTGCAGCTTATGATTTCAAAGGAAAGAATTTCTTCTTCGTATTAGTATTGATTATTCTTTCTATTCCTTTTGAAGTTATTATGCTTCCTTTATACAAACAGATGTCAACATGGGGACTGATGGACAGCTATGTAGCAGTTGTACTGCCATTCCTTGCACATGCGTCAACGATTTTCTTCTTCAGACAGTACCTGCTTGGTACACCGAAATCTCTGATTGAAGCAGGTCGTATCGATGGTGCAACTGAATACGGAATTTTCTTCCGTCTGATTGTACCGATTTTGAAACCGGCATTTTCCGCTATGGCAATTTTAAATGGTATGAATGCATGGAATAACTACATGTGGCCATTACTGGTTATACGTTCTTCCAGCAAATATACGTTAACAATCGGTTTGAATACACTGATTAACCCTTATGGAGATAACTACAGCCTGTTAGTAGTAGGTTCTGTATTCTCCATTATCCCAATCTTTATTCTGTTCTTGTGCTTCCAGAGATACTTCATCGAAGGTATGACTGCCGGAGCTGTAAAAGAATAAATACTTAAAATACTTACATAATTATGATTTTGAATTTTCAGGAGGATTAAAAAATGAGCAGAAGAGCGAAAATGGTTCTGGATAAAGAGTTCCAGATTGCACCGATTGATAAGAGAATTTATGGTTCTTTTATTGAGCATTTAGGAAGAGCTGTATATGAGGGAATCTATCAGCCAGGTCATCCGGCAGCAGACGAAAATGGATTTCGTAAAGATGTCATTGAGTTGGTAAAAGAGCTTGATGTTCCGATTATTCGTTACCCGGGCGGAAATTTTGTATCTAATTTTTACTGGGAAGATTCTGTAGGTCCTGTTGAGGAAAGACCACATAGACTGGAACTTGCATGGAGAAGTCTTGAGAAAAATGAAATTGGTCTGAATGAATTTTCAAAATGGGCAGAAAAAGTAAATTCTGATGTTATGATGGCAGTCAATCTTGGTACAAGAGGAATTTCAGATGCCTGCAATCTTCTGGAATACTGCAATCATCCATCAGGAACAAAATACAGTGATATGCGAATTAAGCACGGAGTAAAAGACCCACACAACATTAAAGTATGGTGTCTTGGAAATGAAATGGATGGTCCATGGCAGATTGGACATAAAACAATGGAAGAATATGGACGTCTTGCAGCAGAAACCGCAAAAGCAATGCGCCTGATTGACCCGAGCATTGAACTGGTATCCTGCGGAAGTTCCTTCCGTGACATGCCGACTTTCCCAGACTGGGAAGCAACTACTCTGTCCCATACTTATGAGTATGTAGATTATGTTTCCATGCATCAGTACTATGGAAACAGAGACGATGACAGCAATGATTATCTGGCACAGTCTGATGATATGGATGACTTCATCCGTACTGTTATCTCAACCTGTGACTATGTAAAAGCGAAAAAACGTAGTAAAAAAGTGATGAACTTAAGCTTTGATGAATGGAATGTATGGTTCCACTCAAATGCAGCTGATGATGATATCACAGAAAATCATCCATGGCAGGTAGCACCGCCAATGCTGGAAGATATCTACAACTTTGAAGATGCACTGTTAGTCGGTTTAATGCTGATTACACTTATCAAACATGCAGACCGTGTAAAAATGGCGTGTCTGGCACAGTTAGTCAATGTAATCGCTCCGATTATGACCGATGCAGCAGGTGGCGCATGGAAACAGACCATCTTCTATCCATTTATGCATGCTTCCAAATACGGACGTGGCGTTGCACTGCTTCCGGTTATGAACAGCACAAAACATGCAACTGCAAAACATGATGAAATCACAGACGTTGAATCTGTTGCAGTTTACAACGAAGAAAAAGATGAAGTAACAATCTTTGCAGTAAACCGTAACTTAGAAGAAGACGTAGAACTTACAACAGATGTAAGAAGCTTTGAAGGCTACCGTATATTAGAACACATCGTAATGGAAAACGAGGATTTGAAAGCAGGCAACAGCCTGGCCGGAGAAAAAGTTTATCCGGTAAATGGCGATGAAAGAAGCAAACTTGACGGCGGAGTGCTGACAAGCGTAATCAAAAAAGCATCCTGGAATGTAATTCGTTTGGGTAAATAAGAAGATTAAAAATAACTGCGCATCTAACTCAATGCGAGAGCAATGAGTTAGATGCGTAATTTTTTTAAAATAAAATAGAACATATGTTTATTGGCGAGATTGAAAATGCTATTAGGTTATAGTATAATAAAAGCTATAAAACAAGAAATAGAAGGCTTGTAGGTAGGTGGAATATGCTAGAAAAAATTATAGAATTTACAAACGAATATATAGAGAGTATGCCGAAAAAAGAACGTAAAAAATACGGACAGTTTTTTACCAGCATGGAAACTGCCCGTTTTATGGCGGGATTATATAAGTTGAATGAGAAAACAGGCAAAGTAAGTGTGCTTGATGCAGGGGCTGGTTCAGGTATATTATCATGTGCTTTTATTGAGCGAATGGAAACAATAGATTCTATTCAGGAGATTGAGCTTACCTGCTATGAGAACGATGAAAATGTATTGCCATTGTTGAAACGTAATCTGGAATATTGTAAAGAAGAGACAAAGAAAAAACTTACAGTTAATATCGTTGAAGATAATTATATTCTGAGCCAGTATTTGGATTTTAATCATATGTTGGGAGGAAATGCGGAGCCTAAGAAATATGATTTTGTGATTGGAAATCCGCCGTATATGAAAATTCCGAAAGATGCGCCAGAAGCAACAGCGATGCCAGAGGTATGTTATGGTGCACCGAATTTATATTTCATTTTTGCATCTATGGGATTATTTAATTTATGCGAAAATGGAGAAATGGTGTACATCATTCCAAGATCATGGACATCAGGAGCGTATTTTAAACGTTTTCGGGAATATTTTCTGACAGAAGGAAAATTAGAACATATTCATCTTTTTGTCAGCAGAAATAAGGTCTTTGACAAGGAAAGTGTGTTACAGGAAACAATTATTATTAAAGTAAGAAAAACAACTGAAAGACCAGAAACAGTTATGATTACATCATCAAAATCAAATAATGATTTTGATGAGCTGACTTCATTGACAGTTTCTTATGATCTGGTTGTGGCAGGTTCAGACTACTATGTTTATCTTGTAACAGATGAAAACGAAGTAGAAGTATTAAAGAAACTGCATAAGTTTGATAAGACGCTTCCAGAAATAGGTGTAAAAATGAAAACAGGTTTGACAGTGGACTTCCGCAATCGTGAAATTCTGCGGGATGAGGAAGAAGAAGGGGCAATTCCATTATTTTATTCACAGCATATAAGACAGGGAAAAGTAGAATTTCCAATTCAGAAAGAACATGAATATGTGGTGACAGAAAAAAAGGGGTTGATGCAAGATAACAAAAATTATCTATTTGTAAAGCGATTTACGGCAAAAGAAGAACCAAGAAGATTACAGTGTGGAGTATATTTAGCTAAAAGATTTCCACAGTATCAAAAGATAAGTACACAGAATAAAATTAATTTTGTTGATGGTATAGTAACGGAAATGTCTGAGTGTCTGGTGTATGGGCTGTATGTATTATTTAATTCTACACTTTATGACGAATATTATCGTATTTTAAATGGTTCTACGCAGGTTAATTCAACAGAGATTAATGCAATGCCTGTACCAGAGTTAGAGGATATTAAGGAAATGGGAAGAAAAGTACTTAAGAGCAAGGATTATTCAGAGGCAAATTGTAATTTTATATTGGAGGGATACTGTGGATAAGAAAATAGAAGAAGCAAGAGAATTTCTGCAAACAATAGGTATGCCTAAAGCACAGCAAGCGGATATATGTTGCTATGCGATACTGGCTATGGCTGGAATAAAATCAGATATGTCATGGCACGAATCAACAAATGAATGGATTCGTATTCATGATATTATTCAATTTGTTAATACGTTTTATGGTATGAGTTATGCAGAAAACAGTAGAGAAACGTTTAGAAAGCAGGCTCTACACAGATTCCGTACGGCAGCGTTGATAGAGGATAATGGAAAAGCAACCAACAGCCCAAATTATCGGTATAGATTGACGGAGGAAACTGTACAAATATTGAGAACAATGGAAACACCAGCGTGGAAGGAATCTATAAAACGATTTCTTTGTTATCATGAAAAGTTAATTGATTTGTACGCTTCTAAAAAGAAAATGACAATGATGCCGGTAAATATAAATGGTGAGAACTTTAAATTTTCTGCGGGTAAGCATAATGAACTGCAAAAAGCCATTATTGAGGAATTTGCACCGAGATTTGCACCAAATTCTGAATGCTTGTATGTTGGCGATACAATAGAAAAAGATTTGGTAAAGAATGTAGAAAAATTAAAAGAACTGGGATTTGAAATTACCTTACATGATAAAATGCCGGATGTAGTGCTATATCGTGCGGATAAGAACTGGATCTATTTTGTGGAATCGGTAACATCGGTCGGTCCGATGGATCCGAAACGAATATTGGAAATTACAGAAATGACGAAAGATGTAACAGCAGGAAAAATATTTGTAACAGCATTTCTGGATTTCAAGACGTATAAGAAATTTGCTGAAGAACTTGCATGGGAAACAGAGGTCTGGATTGCTGAAATGCCGGAGCATATGATACATCTGAATGGCGATAGGTTTATGGGACCGAGATGATAGTGAGAAAAGTGTAAATGAATTGGGTGGTGAACAATATGGCGACAACAGTAAATAATGCATTTGCAGAATTTATGAAAGAAAAAGTTAATCTTGATCAAGAAAAAACCAAAATAGCTCGTTCAAGTAGGGATAATTTAATTGATAATATAAAGGGATTTAGTGGTGATTCGGATTTCTTTGTGGTATATACAGATAAAATTTTACGCTTTGGTTCGTTTGAACGTCGTACTAAAATAAGACCGATTGATGACATAGATTTGATGTTATGCTTGTCTGGGGAAGGAACACGAACATATATACAATCAGGAGAAGTATTTTATATAAATGGAAGCGATGCTGATTCTAAAAATGGATTAATGACTGACAACACAAATTATCTGAATTCAACAAAAGTGATTAATCGCTTTATCTCTAAATTATCAGATTTGCAAGATTACAGTAAAGCGGAAATGCATAAGAATCATGAAGCGGCGACACTTCAATTAAAATCATATACATGGAACTTTGATATTGTTCCTTGCTTTTATACAGATACCGGTTTCTATTTGATACCAGATGGTTCGGGAAATTGGAAAAAGACTGATCCAAGGATAGATAATGAACACATTACAGATATAAATCAAAAACATAATGGGAAATTACTCGAATTGATCAGACTTGCTAAATATTGGAATAATAGAAAAGTTACTATTAGAATTGGTTCCTATTTGTTGGAATGCATGATTCTTCAGAAATATGAAAACAAAGAAGCATCTGAAAACTGGTGGATAGATTTAGAGTTCAGAGATTTGTTAAATTATTTATCTTCAGCTATATTATCAGATGTAGATGATCCTAAAGGAATACAAGGAAATTTGAATTCCTTTTGTTGGGATGACAGATGCAAAATAAGTGATGCTTTAACAAATGCATATAATAAGACTGTAGAAGCTTCAAATATGGAACTCAATGATAAAAATCAAAAAGGTGCTATTACGAAATGGGGAGAAGTGTTGGGAAGTGATTTCCCAGAATATACAGGAGAGTAAGACACATGAACAAAGGGGAAGAGTAAAAAATGTCAATTAATAGATATTTGGAAGAAACAGCTTCGAAATTGATAATTAAAGGTAATGAAAAAGAATCTATAGATGTGTCTTTAAATACGTTTAAAGATAGGATGAGAGATTATTTTAGCAAGAATGAATCTGTTAATCTAAAAGAAATAAAGATATTTGGTTCGTATCAACGGGATACGAACCTTCCACAATCAGTTGATTATGGGACGGATGTGGATATTATGCTTGTAATGGATAATGATGGTTCAACTCCTCAAACATATTTGGATAGAGTAAGAAGAGGTGTGGAAGCAAAATATTCAACTTCACAGATACGGCAATCATCGCCTACAGTTGTGCTCCAAATGTTGCATATAAAATTTGAAATTACTCCAGCAATTATGGATAGCGGACTGTATAGAATAAAAAATAATCGCAATGAATGGATATATACATTTTGTGCTACAGATTTTAGCAATCTTACCATAGCAAATAAAAACAACCACTATATGATAAAACCATTACTTAGATTATTAAAGTATTGGAATGTTTCTAAAAACTATAAGGCTTTTAGTTCATATGAATTAGAAAAAATAATGGTTAATTATTATCAGCCAAGTCAATATCAAGGATATGATCTAAAAAAGTATTTATTAACGGGTATGAATGAATTATACAAATTGTCTACATACAATTATCAGAAAGAAAGATTGGACAAGGCAATATATAACATAAAGGAAGCTATAAAAGATGAAGAAAAATATCCTTCATGTGCAATGAGTGAGATTAAAGAAGTAATAGGAGAATTGTGATGTTTAATGGAATTGCGACGAGACAAAATGAAGATAATTCAATTGCTATGTTAGCTGCACAAAGACAATTGTATAGAGATGCAAAGAAATTTAATACTGTTTTAGTGGCATTATCGGTATGGATACCATTCGCATTATCGGTAATTATTTTGCTTATTCCAGAAAACAAAGAGTGGAAATGTATATCATACATATTATCTATAGTTAGTATGATTTTTTCTTTTGTTATTGATAGATGCATTGAAGAAAAGAAACAACTAGCAGCGTTTATTCAGCAGAAATTTGATGTATATGTATATACAATGCCTTGGGATAAAAGAATTTTCGGAAAGGATAAAAATATTGATCATGAAATTGCAACTTATTCAAAGAAAATTTTGAAGAATCCGCAGGAAAAGAACAAATTGAAAGATTGGTATACTCCTGGAGTTGATGAAAAAGATATCTTAGATGGAATTTTGGCGTGCCAGAGAGAAAACTTTTGGTGGGATGTTGGTCTTAGAAAAAGGTTCAAATATGCGAGCATAACGTTGATTTCAATTCTATTTGTTGCAATTTTGGCAATGGGATTATGGAAAAATGAAGAAATTACAGAGTTATTATGTAGGCTGGCGTTTGTTATTCCGATGATAAAGTGGTTGCTATTAGATACAGTAAAAAAGTTGAATAAAGATATAAGTATATTACAAGAACTTGATGGTGATATTAATAACAATGAAATGAAGACAATGGAGGACTTGCAAGATATTCAGAAAGTGATTTTTCAGCATAGAAAAGGTTGCTACGCTATTCCAGAGATTATATATAATATATTTAAAGATAATGATGAGGATAGAGCTTACAGGGAAGCAAGAATGTAAAACAATACTTGTCAAATATTTTTTGACAGATTATAATGAAATGGCAACAAATTGGCAACAGAAAATCAGCGAGCCAAAATAATATATGCAACAGAAATAAAATAACGGCAAAAAAGATACAAAACTTAAACAAATATATTTAAGAATGCCTTTGGACTTGCCGAATTTGAATAAGCATTTTGTAAATTAGCAAACTCTATTATCCTGAAATTAGTAAACTTCATTATCCCGTCATGGGTAGAGTCCTAAACATATTTTTTGGTATGTTTGGGGCTCTTTTTTTAATGGAGAAAGGTGAATCAATTCATACAGAATTTAAATCATGGATCAAAACATCCAATATGCGAGAACGAATTGCACTTGCAGTGGATGAGTTGATTGCATTTGCGAATGCGAGAGGTGGAACAGTATATTTGGGTGTTGAAGATAACGGAGAAGTCACAGGCTGTACAGGAAATTATGATTTACAAAATATTGTAGAATCAATCTATGATAAGACAAGACCAGGTTTATTTACAGAGATTGAAGAATTAGAATATGAGGGAAAGAAAGTAATCTGTTTATCAGTTGAAGCAGATGGAATAACATATGCAACAACAGATGGAAGATGTTTAAGAAGATTAGGGAAAAATTAAAAGCACGTGATCCTGAATCAACACTATCTCAAATGGATGATATGTCATTTTTAAATGATCTTGGATTAGTTAAATATGACGAAGAAAAGCTGAAACTGACAATTGCGGGATTATTTGTAGGAAAAGAAAAGTCAATCCATCGTTTATTACCACAAGCGGAAGTTATTTATTTGCATTATTCAGAAGATAATCTAGAAGAATATGATGCCAGATTGGATATGAAATTACCAATTATTTCAATCATTGACAGGTTGTCTGAAAAAATACAAGATAGCAATCGAATTGTAAATGTTCAGGTTGGTCTTTTTCGATTAGAAATTGTAGACTTTACTTTAAAAGTATTTCAAGAAGCATTGTTAAATGCATTGGCTCATAGAGATTATCAAAATCAAGGATCCGTTTATGTAAAACACTATCCAGATAAAGTTGTAATTGAAAATCCAGGAGGCTTTCCAGAAGGAATTACACAAAATAATATTATTACCCATCCATCTGTACCAAGAAACAAATTAATAGCGGAGACACTGCAACGTTTAAAATATGTTCAAAGGACGGGGCAAGGAGTGGATATTATTTATAGAGATATGGTATCTTCAGGAAAGTCATATCCAGAATATAGATCTTATAATGATGCGGTATCTTTGACGATGTATAGCGGAATTGACGATATAGAGTTTGTAAAATTTATTGCAGAAGAGCAGAATTCAAGACAATGGAATTTCTCTCTTGCGGAGTTAATGATTTTACGTTATTTAACAGATAATCGGGGAAAAAATATATGTTAACTGCTAAAATGTATCAAGCAGTAAAGTCAGATATTGAATATATGCAGGATAAAATATTACAATATGTAAAAGCAAAAGGGCGTATTATGGAATATATTCAAAAAACAGGTGGAATAACAAATGCACAAGTTCAAGACTTGTGTGGATATACTAGGCAACAGGCACGTATGACATTAGATAAGATGAGAAAAGAAAATTTAATTATACTTCAAGGAAAAGGAAGATATGCCAAATATGTAATGCGTTTTTAATGCGTTTCTAATGAGTTTTTTAATTCAAAAGAATAAAAAATATATTAAACAGGAGAACCAAATAAATGCACCTAATAAAAAAACACTTCAAAACCCTAACCACAACCGACCTCCACTCCATCTACAAACTAAGAATCTCCGTCTTCGTAGTAGAACAAAATTGTCCCTACCAAGAAGTAGACGGTGTAGACAAAGATGCCTACCATATCTGGCTGGAAGACGAAGAAGGTATTCAGGCATACGCCCGCATCTTGCCGCCCGGAACAACCTTCAAAGAAGCATCCATCGGCAGGATCATAGCAAAGAAAAGACGCTGCGGACTCGGAACATCGTCAAAGAAGCAATTAAAACAGCAAAAGAAGAATTCAACGCAAAGACAATTAAAATAGAAGCACAGGTATATGCAAAAGAATTATATGAGAAAGTAGGATTTGTACAGAAATCCGAACCATTTTTAGAAGATGGGATTCCACATATATTAATGGAATACACAGAATAATGCTATGAGAAACAGTCATCAAATTAGTGAAAAAATTTAGTGGCTGTTTTTATAT
>ERZ869983.294-NODE-294-length-17285-cov-3.654114_pt1 | contig 17285 bp, 13 predicted proteins | sample MGYA00521106_ERZ869983 | MGnify/ENA primary metagenome ERZ869983 (study PRJEB32232, sample SAMN07284972) | human gut metagenome | biome: human-associated habitat; material: feces | host: Homo sapiens | place: Tanzania | collected 2014-04-05 ...
TCATGATAACACCTCTCACCTGTAATTTCGATACTGCTGTTCATTTTCCAAACGGCAGCATTTCGACTTCCCGCGCTGCTTTTCAGTACATATCTCACTGCAACGCTTTACCACAGAAACCTATGGCTATTTTATTGAAAAACTCATGATTTTGCAAGTCTTTCCGTCAATTTCTGCAAAAAAAGTCAAATTATACAAGAGAAAAGGCTCATAAAACCTGTTTCTTATGCACAGTACTGCTTCAGGATATTCTCAAGAGCTGCAGCGCTGCTTGTATGGCAGCGGCATACAGGGATTGATTTTTTCTTTGCTTCTTCTACTGCGCAGTTAACCATTTTGTGGGAAACTGTACTTGTGAAAAGGATCATCAGATCCGGCACACCGATTTTTTTCTTCATGGCTCCTTTTTCTTTTGCAAAAACTTTTGCCTTACATCCGAACCCTTTGCAGATATCCTCATATTGACATACCATTCTTTCATTACCGCCAACAATTACAACGCTCATAATTTCACTCTCCTTTGATTCCTGAACTTTTTATGTGGTTATCTAAAGCTAACTCGTGATTTAAAATATTGAGTTAGCGCCTGCTAACTCTTTATCATAATACCATGCCTCAAAAAGTTTGTCAAAGGTAATTTTAATTTTTTTTATATTCTGTAATGCCGCATACAGAAAGTACACCGTCCTTCACCTGGAAGTGAACATCCATCCCGGCAAAAGGCATTCCGTAGATCCTCCGGGAATCTTTCTGGTAGGCTGGTCTTGGATCTTCCCTGAGAACTCCCTTTAATGCTTCCAGCTTCTCCTTCGGGATCATGGCCGCCCATTTTTGCGGAATCTCCACCTTCAGAAAATGCTGTTCTACTTTTTCCGCAAATCCTCCCAGTGCTTCCGGATGGCAGTCTGCTGCAGGGATATACGGTTTGATATCAAAAATCGGCGTACCGTCCATAAGATCTGCCCCGGACACAACCAGTACCGGTCCATCTTTACACTCAAGATCGATCTCTTCCAGTTTTACACAGGAAAGACCTATAGAATTAGGTCGAAACGGAGATCTGGTGGCAAACACGCCCATCCTCTCGTTTCCGCCAAGACGCGGCGGCCGTACTGTGGGAGACCATTTCTCACGTACAGCCTCCGAAAATTCCCATATCAGCCAGATATGGGAAAAATCCTCCAGACCTTTCACAGCTTCGCGTACTCTGTATTCCGGTTCGAAAACGATCCGGGCTGTCAGACCCTCCACGCGGCCGCTCTGGCGGGGAATCCCGAATTTCGTTGGAAAATCACTCCTGATCCTTGCAATTATCTTCATATCTGTTTCCCTTTTTCCAGGATACTCGGAATTTTTTTATTTTCCATTCCTTTCACCTCTTCTGAACCGTTTTATCTGCTTATGATACAACCTGAATATTTCGACAGTCTTTATATTCTCTTGAACAACTTTCTGTCAGAATCTCTGCTCCGTCAAATGCAAAGAATGTCACTGCGCTGATCTGTCCGAACTTGGAACTGTCTGATACCACATATCTCTCCAGGCATTGCTCCATAGCAGTACGTTTCACCAGTGCCTCATTGGCCTCCGGTGTTGTAAAGCCTTCTTTCTGTGTCATTCCGTTAGTTCCGAAAAATCCTTTGGTAAAATGGTAATTCTTGAGCATTTGCATGGCCTGACTTCCGATCACAGCTTCTGTAGAACCTTTCAGTTCGCCACCGAGCAGAAGTACCCTGACCCCCATCTGTGCCAGTGTTCTCGCATGGGAAACACCATTGGTCACAAAAGTAGCTCCTGAGCCCTCCAGATGCTCCAGCATATATCCCGTGGTGGTTCCTGCATCCAGATACACAAAATCCTCCGGCTGTATCAGAGATGCCGCATAAGCCGCAATCTTCTTTTTTTCTTCAGTGTTCAGCTCGGATTTCTGTGCTACTGTAGGTTCATAGGCGTTCACTGTATGTTCCAGAGCTACCGCACCGCCAAAAACCCTGGTAAGCCTGCCTGCTTTATAGAGTGCCGTGATATCTCTTCGGACTGTGGACTCCGAGGCATCCAGAATATCTTTCAGCTCCGTCACTGTGACGCTCTTTTTTTCTCTCAGAAGATCGAGGATAATTTCATATCTCTGTTCCGTCAGCATCTTCTTTTCCTCCTTTAAAAAAACATCCCGATCACCAGACCGGGATGTTTCTTATTCTTCATTCAGGGATTACAGGTTCTCCTGCATGAATTTGCTTACTGCCTCGTATGCTGCATCCTCGTCTGCACCATCGAATGTGAAAGTAACCTCATGGCCTTTCTTTACGCCAAGTCCCATAAGTGCAAGAAGCTTTCTGCACTCTACTGTCTTGCCGTCTTTCTCGATTGTGATCTTGGACTCAAAGCCTTTGACAAGTTTAACAAGCTCTCCTGCAGGGCGTGCATGGATTCCTTCGTTATCTGTTACTACATACTTGAATTCTTTCATTTCTTTATCCTCCAGATTTTTTATTTTTAATTTAAAAATTTAAGCAACTTTTTTCTTCAGTACACCGAGAAGCATAGCTGAGATCAGAGTTCCCACAACCAGTGCGACCAGGTACATAACTGCGTTTCCAACCACAGGGAATACGAAAATTCCACCGTGTGGTGCCATCAGTGTACAGTCGAATGCCATGGAAATCGCTCCTGCCACTGCGGATCCGATGATACAGGACGGAAGTACACGAAGGGGGTCAGATGCTGCGAACGGAATCGCACCCTCTGTGATAAACGCAAGACCCATGATAAAGTTGGTCGGACCTGCGTCTCTTTCTTCTTTTGTGAACTTATCCTTAAACAGCAGTGTCGCCAGTGCAATCGCACAGGGAGGAGTCATACCGCCGATCATAACTGCTGCCATAATATCATAGTTACCTGCTGCAATTGCAGCTGTTCCGAATACATATGCTGCTTTGTTGAACGGACCACCCATATCGATAGCCATCATTCCGCCAAGCACCATGCCAAGTATTACTTTACTAGAACTTCCCATTCCTGTCAAGGCATTATTCAGACCTGTGTTGATACCTCCCATAACCGGCTCTACGATAAATGTCATCAGGAGTCCCATAACAAGGATTCCAACTACAGGATAGATTAAAACAGGAGCAATCTTTTCCAGGGCTTCCGGAAGTTTGTCACATAATTTACGAAGTCCAAGAATAATATATCCGGCTGCAAAGCCTGCAAGCAAAGCTCCAAGGAAACCAGATTTACCGCTGGCCGCCATCATACCGCCTACCAGACCAAGTGCAAGTGCCGGTCTGTCACCGATTGCCATTGCAATAAATCCGGCAAGGATGGGAAGCATAAATCCGAATGCTGTACCACCGATGCCTTTAAACAGAGCCGCTATCGGAGTAATGGTACCGAAGTTTGCTCTCTGATCTGCCGGAAGTGCACTTAAATCTACACTTAATCCATCAATCAGGAACGCAATGGCGATCAGAATACCACCGCCTACAACTAACGGAAGCATATGAGATACGCCATTCATCAGCTGCATATAAATCTTATGCCCCACACTGCCGCCGGATTTGTTACCGGCAGAAGATGTCTGGGAACCTGCTGCCGCGTGGTAGACCGGTGCATCCCCGTTAATTGCTCTGTCAATGAGCTGATCTGCTTTACTGATTCCATCGGACACCTGACATTCGATCACTTTTTTACCGTCAAAACGTTCCATGGGAACCTTGGCATCTGCTGCGACAATAATACAATCTGCATCAGCAATCTCCTGATCTGTCAGCACATTCTTCGCACCGCCGGATCCGCGGGTTTCAATCTTCACAAAACAGTTCTTTGCTTTTGCAGCTTTTTCAATTCCCTCTGCTGCCATGTACGTATGTGCGATACCGGTAGGACAGGAAGTAACAGCAAGGATCTTCGCCTGTGTTCCTTCTGCTGATCCGGTATCTGCCAGTCTCTCATCAATATCTTTCTTTTCACTGTCTGCCCTGTCAATAATGTCCATAAACTCATCTACTGAAGATGCATTACGAAGAGATTCTGTAAACTCCTCATCCATCAGCATCACAGAGAGCTTGCTGAGTACATCCAGATGAATGTTATCCTCTGTATTCGGTGCTGCGATCAAAAACAATAAAGTTACAGGTTCGTCATCCAGTGCTTCAAACTCTACACCATTTTTGATGACCATTGCCGCAAGTCCCGGTTTCTTAACTGCATCACATTTACCATGAGGAATGGCAATTCCCTCGCCAATACCTGTTGTGCTCTCTTCTTCTCTTAAATATACCTGTTTACGATAAGCCTCACGGTCGCTGATTTTCTCACTCTTTACCATCAGATCAACTGCCATATCCAAAGTTTCTGATTTTGTTTTCGGAGCAGCTGTCAGCGATACGCTTCGTCTGTCAAGCAGATCTGTTATTCTCATCTTTTCTTCCCCCTTTATTATTTTCCTGTTATCTGACTATAAACCGCTTCTATTTCTTCCTTTGTTGCAAGATTCTCGGAAAATGCACTTGCACTTCCTGCTGCAATTCCCATGTGGAATGCATGTTCATAATTCTTTTTTTCCATCCAGCCTGCAACGAATCCTGCCACCATGGAATCTCCTGCACCTACACCATTTACCAGTCTGCCTTTTGGTGCAGGTTCTTCAAATACCTGTCCGTCCTCTGCTACCAGAACTGCACCTTCGCCAGCCATGGAGATCAGCACATTTCTTGCACCTTTTTCCTGAAGCTTCTTTCCATAAGGAATTACATCTTTTCTTGTTTTTAATTCCACACCGAAGATTTCTCCCAGTTCATGATTATTTGGCTTTACAAGGAATGGATGATATTTCAGCACATTGACCAGAAGATCCTTTGTTGCATCAACTACGATCATCACACCTTTTCCATCCAGCCTTGCCATGATCTGTTCATACATGTCATCCGGCATAGATGATGGAATGCTGCCTGCCAGGAAAAGTACATCGCCTTCTCCAAGCTCTTCCAGCTTCTTCATCAGTTCCTCTACTTTATCCTTGCTGATCACCGGTCCCGCACCATTGATCTCGGTTCCGTCAATAGATTTCAGTTTCAGATTGATCCTTGAAACCCCTTTACTGATCTGGATGAACTCAGATTTCACTCCCATCTCATGTAATCTGCGGATAATTTCTTCCCCTACAAACCCTGCTGTAAATCCAAGTGCAGTGTTCTCAATCCCAAGATTCATAAGAACTGTGGAAACATTGATTCCTTTCCCACCCGGAAGCATCAGCTCTGAACTTGTTCTGTTTGTCAGTCCCAGTTTAAAATCATCTACTGAAACGATGTAGTCCAGAGATGGATTAAAAGTTACTGTGTAAATCATCTCTTCTTTCCTCCCATTTATGTTGTCATGTCGTTCCTGCATGTTTGTGACTGTTTTTGTTTATGGTCTTAGTATACTGTCATATTCATTCAAAGTCAATCAAACTAATTCATAAAAATAATGGCTGTTTTTGGTTAACTTTGCACAAAAGAAAGTCGTAATCAGTCAAACTCAATCAAAAAAAATCCTCTGATCAGGATTCAAATTCCATAATCAGAGGATTTACTGTTTTCTGTTATTTTATTACTTTTTATGCTTTTCTGCTGCAAAGAACGCTTTTGTTTCTTTTACGATCACTCCGCTTAATGCGAACAATGCGATCATATTCGGAATCGCCATCAGTCCGTTGAAGATATCTGCGATCGTCCATACAGCACTTACTGTCATGTACGGTCCGATAAATACTGCCAGAATGTAAAGCCAGCGGTATGTAAGGATTGTTTTCTTATGTCCGTTTGTCAGATATTCCAGACATCTTTCACTGTAATAATCCCATCCAAGAATTGTAGTAAATGCAAAGAATACCAGACAGATCATTAATACAAATGCAGAAATCTGTCCAGGGATCGGAAGTCCATGCTGGAATGCATAGGTTGTTACCTGAACACCTTCCAGACCTTCTACCTGCCATGCGCCTGTCAGTACGATGGAAAGACCTGTCATTGTACAGATTACGATCGTATCAATAAATGTACCTGTCATGCTTACAAGACCCTGACGTACAGGCTCTTTTGTCTGAGCTGCTGCTGCTGCGATAGGTGCGCTACCAAGACCTGCTTCATTTGAGAAGATACCACGAGCCACACCCTTCTGCATGGATACGATCATGGTTCCTACCACACCGCCAGTCACTGCTGACGGATTAAAGGCTCCCTTCACAACTGTAACGATAGCTGCCGGGATCTCTGTAATGTTTAAAAGAATCAGCGCAACACTGAAGATCAGATAGATCACCGCCATAAACGGTACAATAATCTGGCTGACTGTTGCTATTCGTTTCAGACCACCGATGAGGATTGCTGCAACACAGGCTGCAAGGATCAGGGAAGAAATTACAACTGCCCAGGAATACTCTCCAAGGAACGGGATATTTACGCAGTTTGATTTGTTCGGATCAAAGAAGTTCTGAACTGCACTGGAAATACCATTTACCTGGCTGAATGTACCGATTCCGAAAAGACCTACACATACACCAAAGAATGCAAAGATCTTTGCAAGCCATTTCCATTTTGTTCCCATACCTTTCTCAATATAATAGAAAGGACCGCCAAGGCTGTGACCATCTTCTGCTACCACACGGTATTTCACTGCAAGAAGACCTTCGGAAAATTTTGTTGCCATTCCGAAGAATGCTGCAAGAATCATCCAGAATAAAGCTCCGGGACCGCCGGCACAGACAGCAGTTGCTACACCAACGATATTACCGGTTCCGATTGTGGCGCTCAGTGCTGTACATAAAGCTGCGAAGCTGGAAATCTCACCGTCGCCTTCTTCTTCGTTCTTAAACATCCATTTCAATGCAAGGGGGAGTCTTCGTATCTGAAGAAGTCCAAGTCTGGCAGTTAACAGGATACCACCTGCCATGATCAGGACCATAAGGGGCACGCCCCAGACGAGATCGTCTACTGTTGTCAAAAAAGAATTGATCGCTTCCCACATAATAATAAATCTCCTTTTTCTTTTAAAAAGTGTAATATATTGTACAGCTGGGAAACAAAGTAATAACAGACCGTTTCAAAAATCAGAAGTTCAGAAAATACTGTTCATATATTTCAAATGAATCAGCGGGGATGATAAAGCATCCTCTGTCCTTTTGCCTGAGAGATTCAAGACACGGGTCAGATAACCAATTGCGGGAAGTTATCAGCATTCCGTGTTATTTGCACCTTCGGCCCCCGATCTAACGGGTGTCTCCAGAGAAACGATCCATTTGCAGTTCTTCCCTGCATCCAGGGAACCTGAGAGTTTTACTCCTTCGGCGGGTATAGCCTTTTATGCGGCTTCCTCTTTCCTGCAAACTTCACCTCGTTAATTTGCTGTTACTGTGGTATACTATAGCGCTTAAATTTGAACTCGTCAATAGAAAATTAAACTTTTATAAAAAAAGTATAAAAATTCCAGGGATTTCCACCTTGTAAAATCCCTGGATATTTAAATAATTTTTATACATCAGCCATATCAGCTGCAAACAGTGCTGCGCCAAGTGCACCGCAAAGCTGAGCCTTGTCACTGATTACCAGCTTTGTTCCAAGCTTCTCTTCCAGTGTCTTTACCAGGCCCTTATTCTTAGAAACACCACCGGTCATCATATATTTCTCCTCACCGCCCACACGTCTGGTAAGGGCGGCAGTCTTTACGGCAACCGCCTTATTCAGGCCATGGACAATATCATCTGTTGCCTTATTCTGGGCGATCAGGGATACAACCTCAGACTCTGCAAAAACCGTACACATACTGGAAATTGTAATATCTTCTTTAAATTCCAGACCACATTCGCTCATCTGGTCCAGGTCCATTTCCATAGTACGTGCCATCATTTCCAGAAATCGTCCGGTTCCCGCTGCACATTTGTCATTCATAACAAAGTTTGCAACTGCACCGTTCTCATCCAGGCGGATCACCTTGCTGTCCTGTCCGCCAATATCAATGACAGTGCAGACTTCCGGATCCAGGAAGTGTGCACCTCTGGCATGACAGGTAATCTCTGTGATACTCTTATCACCATTTTTAATAGCTGTACGTCCGTATCCGGTAGTAACCAGCGCATCAATATCCTCTCTCTGTAATCCGGCCTCCTTCAATGCTTCTGCCAGGGCACGGTCTGCTCCGATAGCAGCTCCTGCTCCTGTAGGCAGGATAATACTGGTCACAATCTCATGATCTTTATTTAAAATCACCACATCTGTACTGGTGGAACCACTGTCAATCCCTGCGAAATAACCTTTTCCCATTTTTCTCTCTCCTTTTGTGTCTCCATCTATGGTCTGCTCCAGTGTTTCAGGCTGAATGCTCTCTGCAAAAGCTTCCAGTCTGGTAAGAAGCTGACCGCTGCTCTGAATAGTATAATCTGATTCGATTTTTAAAAGAGGTACATCTGTATGGTTCTTGATCTCAGCATATTCGAAGCTGTAAAAATCACAAAACTTCACTGTATGATAAATAATCCCCGCAACAGACGGATCATTATAAAGCTTCTTACGACCTGTCGGGTCCATCATACGCATACATGGAATCTGCCCCAGAATCTCACCTGCATACCAGTCCATCAGTTCATCAAAAGAAGCACCCTCCGGTGGAAGTATATTTCCCACAGAACGGTTATGCACACAGGTATCATTCTCTACAGGAAGGGGCATAGCCTTGCTGGTCATTTCAAATAATTCCTGCCCCATTCTGGCACCAAGTACTGCAATATGAGGCTTTGTGATTTTTTCCTGTGCATGAAAAGCAGCCCGGAATTTTCCGGCATCAAACTCTGTGCCTTTGTACTGTGCATAAGCCTTCGCCAGCCCTTTTAACTGTACGGCCATGCGCTCTCTGCTGCAGGCACTGTCACAGTGGAGCACATCCAAAATATAGAGGAAATCCAGCTTGCCGCTTTCCAGCAGAATGTCATAGACACTTCGGATGGTATCACAGCAGCTCACCAGAACAAGTTCCTTGATTTTCCCCTCCATGACTCCTTCCAGAAGTGTTTTTCCAAAACCGCAGATATTGGGATGCGAAACCTGATCAGCCAGGTCAAAGCCATCCGGCATATGGTTAAAGTTCTCACATTCCCCGCCAAGAGATTCCAGAAGCTCAATGGGGGTATATTTACAGACATAATAAGTTTTATTCATTTTCAGCACCTCCCAGCATTTCCAGAAAGGCTCCCAGCCTGGTGGAAGTCTGTCCCTCTCCTCCGTGGCTTCGATCACACCCGTCTCCGTCCAGGATCAAAAGGGGCAGACCGGCTTCCTCGAACTTCTTCTTCGCAAGCTGTGCCGCACCAAGCGTATGTTTGCATCCCCAATGTCCAAACCACACAGCACCGTCTGCTCCTGCCTGTTTCGCATGGCGGATACCGGCTTCAATCCTTCTAAGGGCACTTCCGTTCAGTGAATGATATACCATTCTTTCTGCCATTGCTTCAAAGGGGTTCTCAGGATCAAAATCCGGCTCACAGGTTTCTGCAAGTTCACATCCTACAATCTGAGCTTTCTCACTGAAGCAAAGTTCCTGGCGCACTGCATCCGACCAGAATGGAATGGTATGCATCCAGTATATGTGTTTCCCTTTCGCTGCAGGTGCTCTCTTAATATCTTCAAGAAGCATCTGTGTATACTTCTCTTCTTCTGCTGTTCCCAGAAGAATATTATTTGTCATTCCTGCATACAGCGGTGTGACCAGATCAGAGGGCACATATCTGTCTGCACGCATCTGCTGATATTTTTTATAATTCTCCAGAGTCCGCTTACTGCAGGCAAGACGTTCCTTTAATCTGTCCTCAGTGATTGTTTTTCCTGTATTTTTTTCCAGAAATACTTTTAAATCCCTTAACTGATCTGCCACATACTGTACATTCTCTGTGGTCTGATTCCATGGTACATCAATGGCAAATACAGGTACCTGGTAGAAATCTGCCAGAGTACGGAAGGTGAGCAGGTTAGCATCACAGGTCAGGTTGGTATAAACAATACATTTGGGCTTTGGCAGAAGTCCTTTCTGCGCTGCACCAAGAAATGTCTTGTGATAACTGCACAGTGTCTCTGCAATTCCCTGATTCTCTGCCTGTTGCAGAAACGCCCTCTCTGCTTTGCTTGCAGAAAGATAGCAGGAAAATCCTTCTACATTATAGGGATGTAATCCCACCTCCTGCATCATTTCACAGGGAGTAAAAATACTTACAATAACAGAATCTTCCGGTTTCTGAAGGGGACGCAGCATGGTATCCATCATCAGATTTGCAAGGTGCCTGTCTGCAGGCATCAGTCTCTTGTCCTGCATGTAACGGAACTTCAGATTCTGCGCCTCCCAGCCGGTTTTTAACAGTCGGCGGGCTGACTGCGGTTTTTTATCCGTCAGATTTTCCACATAATGACCAAATGTCTCAATAATCTCCATAGTCTGTCTCTTCCTCATTATGGTAATAATAATTTATCAATTGTCAGCGCACAAATAACGCCACGAAATATTTTAGTAATATCTTTTTTTGAAGTCAAGCTGAATTTTTTCCAAAGTTTATCTGTTTTTATACATTCTTCTTGACAAAAAAGTCTTAAATGATACACTTTTGAATGTATTATTTTTCAGAAAAAGGAAGGAATAATATAGGAAAGATTTTTACGAAAGGAAGGAATTTTTAAAATGCGTTCATTGGCAGTTTATTTAAAAAACTACAAAAAAGAAAGCATCCTGGCGCCATTTTTTAAATTTCTGGAGGTTGTATTTGACCTGATCGTGCCTGTCGTCATTGCACAGATCATAGATGTAGGTATTGCAAACCATGACAACAAATACATTGTCCAGAGATTTTTTATTCTTATTTTAATGGCAGCTCTTGGTCTTGCCAGCAGCATTACAGCTCAGTTCTTTGCTGCCAAAGCCAGCGTAGGCTTTGCCACCAAATTAAGACAGGCAGTTTATGACCATGTACAGCGTCTGTCCTTTACAGAGCTGGATACCCTGGGAACAGACACCCTGATCACCAGACTTACCGATGATATCAATCAGGTCCAGAACGGACTGAACATGGGGCTTCGTCTTCTTCTTCGAAGTCCGTTTATCGTACTCGGATCCATGGTCATGGCATTTACCATTGACTTTAAATGTGCCCTGGTTTTTGCTGTTGCGATCCCATTTCTGTTTCTGGTTGTCTTTGTCATTATGTTTCTCAGTATTCCTCTGTTTAAAAAAGTACAGGGGAAGCTGGACACAGTAACCGGACTGACCAGAGAAAATCTTACAGGCGTCCGCGTTATCCGTGCATTCTGCCGCGAAAAAGAGGCAGTTGCAGAATTTGATACCCGCAATCAGGAGCTGACAAAGTTAAACCTCTTTGTAGGAAAGCTTTCTGCTTTATTAAATCCGGTCACTTACGTACTGATCAACATCGCCACCGTCATCCTGATCCAGAAAGCAGGAGTAGAAGTAAATCTTGGCGGTATGCAGCAGGGACAGGTTGTTGCCCTTTATAACTATATGGCTCAGATGATCGTGGAGCTGATCAAGCTTGCCTCCCTGATCATCACCCTGAACAAATCCGCAGCCTGCGCAGGGCGTGTGGCAGATATTCTGAAAGTGAAATCTACTATGGATTACCCCTCTGCCACCACTGCATCCGACTCTGATTCTTCTGAAACTGCCATCGTATTCAATGACGTAACCTTTGAGTACAGTGGTGCCGGTGCCCCCAGCCTTTCCCACATCAGTTTTTCTGTAAAAAAAGGACAGACAGTAGGTATCATCGGTGGTACAGGAAGCGGAAAAACCACTCTGATAAATCTGATCTCCAGATTCTATGATGCCAGCAAAGGAACCGTTCTGCTGGATGGTCAGAATATTGAAAATTACACCAGAAATGATCTCCGCTCCAGAATCGGCGTTGTTCCCCAGAAGGCAGCTCTTTTCAAAGGCTCTATCCGGGACAATCTGAAATGGGGACGGGAAGATGCCTCTGACGAGGATCTGTGGCAGGCACTTACCACAGCACAGGGAAAAGAGGTGGTAGAGGGTAAACCGGGACAGCTTGATTTTATGCTGGAACAGAACGGTAAAAACCTTTCCGGCGGACAGAAGCAGCGACTTACCATTGCCCGCGCCCTGGTAAAGAAACCTGAAATCCTGATCCTGGATGACAGCGCCAGTGCCCTGGACTTTGCCACCGATGCAGCACTGCGTAAGTCTCTCAACAGACTTGACTGGAAGGTAACTACATTTCTGGTATCCCAGCGTTCCTCCAGTATTCAGCAGGCAGACCTGATCCTTGTCCTTGATAACGGTACTCTGGCAGGTAAGGGTACTCATGCTGAACTGCTGCGTACCTGTGATACTTACCGGGAAATCTACTTCTCTCAGTTTCCGGAAGAAAGAGCCAGATACTCCTCTGTATCTGCAGGTAATATAATGAAGGAGGTGACTGTATGAGCAGATCAACAGTAAAAGATCCTGCTAAAAGCAAAAGCAGCGAAACCTTTTTTAAAGTACTGCGTTTTATCGGAAGATACCGTTTTCTGCTGATTCTCAGTATCATACTGGCGGCAGTTTCCGTTATCCTTCAGCTATATGTCCCGATCCTGTTCGGAAATGCCATTGACCAGGTCATTGCCCAACATCAGGTAAACTTCGAAATGATGTGGTACTACCTGTCACGCATCCTTGTAATGGTCATCCTCTCTTCTGCTGCCACGTGGCTTATGAATGTGATCAATAATCGCATGACCTACCAGACAGTAAAGGATATCCGTGCCAAAGCCATCCGGCACATTCAGGTACTTCCCCTCTCTTACCTTGACGGACACAGTACCGGAGATATCATCAGCCGTATTATCGCAGATACAGATATTCTGTCCGATGGTATGCTGCTTGGATTTACCCAGCTTTTTTCCGGAATCGTAACGATCATCGGAACACTGATCTTCATGTTCTCCAAAAACTTCTGGATTACATTGATGGTCATTGTCCTGACCCCCGTAAGTTTTCTGGTGGCCAAATTTATTTCTTCCCATACCTTCCAGATGTTCCGTAAGCAGAGCGATGCCAGAGGACGTCAGACTGCTCTCATCGAAGAGATGATCGGAAACCAGAAGGTAGTTCAGGCTTTTGGATATGAGGAAAAATCTTCTGAACGCTTTGCAAAGGTCAACGAAGAATTACAGGAATGTAGTCTGAAGGCTGTCTTTTACAGCAGCCTGACAAACCCTTCCACACGTTTTGTCAATAATATTATTTATGCCTGTGTGGCACTGGTAGGTGCATTCATTATCCCTGGAGGCAGGCTGACAGTCGGAGGTCTTTCCGTACTTCTCTCCTATGCCAACCAGTATATGAAACCATTTAATGATATCAGTTCCGTTGTTACAGAACTTCAGAATGCTCTTGCCTGTGCAGGCAGAATCTTTGATCTGTTAGAGGAGGAACCGGAAGTTGCAGAGGCTTCTGAGACTCTGAAAGATGTGAAGGGTGAAGTAGATATTAAGAATGTATGCTTCCATTATGATGAATCAAAAAAACTGATTGAAGACTTCAATCTCCATGTAAAGCCAGGTATGCGCATTGCCATCGTAGGACCTACCGGATGCGGTAAGTCAACCTTTATCAACCTTCTGATGAGATTCTATGATGTAAATGCCGGATCCATTTCCGTTGACGGCAAACCGATCAGAGACATTACCCGCCATTCTCTGAGAAGCAGCTACGGTATGGTGCTTCAGGAAACATGGATCAAAAACGGAACCGTCCGTGACAATATCTCTATTGGAAAACCGGACGCTACGGATACTGAGATCATCGAAGCAGCCAAGCTTACCCACAGCTGGGAATTTATCCGGAGGCTTCCCAAAGGACTGGACACCATGCTCAACGAAGACAGTTTAAGTCAGGGACAGAAACAGCTGCTGTGTATCACACGAGTTATGCTCTGTCTGCCTCCGATGCTGATCCTGGATGAGGCTACTTCCAGCATTGATACCAGAACAGAATTGCAGATCCAGGAAGCGTTTGAGCGCATGATGGAGGGAAGAACAAGCTTCATCGTTGCCCACCGCCTCTCTACGATCCGAAACGCAGATCTGATCCTTGTTATGAAAGACGGAAGTATCATTGAGCAGGGTACTCATGATGAACTGATTGCAAAAGGCGGCTTTTATCACACTCTCTATAACAGCCAGTTTGCTAAAGTTTCTGAATAAAACAAACCAGATGATAAATCAAAAAGGAACAGCTGTCCATCACGGCTGTTCCTCTTTTTGATTTTGTAAAATGTTTTTTTATTTTTATCAGATTGCCCGGGTGGCATCTTTCAGCCATTCTTTTTCTTCTTCGTTCAAATACGGAGAAATCTTCTCATATACCTGTGCATGGTAATCATTGAGAAGGTTACGTTCCCGGACGCTCATCAGTTCCGGCACCACTCCATCCAGATCAAAAGGTACCATAGTCAGAAATTCAAAGCACATAAACTGACCATACTCTGTTTTTTCAGCTTTTTTGCAGACCATCAGATTTTCATGGCGGATTCCAAATCCATCTTCTCTGTAATATCCCGGCTCATCAGAGGTGATCATTCCCTCCTCCAGCACTGCATTTCCACCCGGAATAATTTTCCATCGGAAGCTATTGGGTCCTTCATGGACATTCAGAAGATATCCTACTCCATGGCCGGTTCCATGCTTAAAATCCTCTCCCATTTCCCACAGCGGCTGTCTCGCCAGAATATCCAGATTTACGCCGGTACAGCCATGAAGAAATCTGGCAGCTCCCAGATTCAGAGTTCCCCGCAGAACTGCTGTAAAGTACTTTTTCTCTTCCTCAGTAGCCGGTCCCATGACAATCGTACGGGTAATATCAGTAGTTCCCTCTTTGTAATGTCCCCCTGTATCTGCCAGGAGAAAACCAGATGGTTCCAGAGGAATGTCCGTTTCGGGTGTTGCAAAATAATGCACAATAGCAGCATGCTTTCCATAGGCAATAATCGGATCAAAACTGTTATCTATGAAATCCTCCTGTTCCGAGCGGAATTCATACAGCTTTTCTGCTGCACTTAATTCTGTGATCGGAATCCTTCCAACATTCTTCTTTAACCAGTATATGAACTTTGTAACTGCAGCTCCGTCTCTGATATGCGCAATGCGTTCATTTTTCACCTCAACAGGATTCTTCGCTGCCTTGGGAAGAAGTGTAAGATTTTCTTCATCCAGAATCCGGGTGTCTGCCGGAATATTACTAACCAGACGACTGTTGACTTTCTTTTTGCAGAGAAGAACTTTTTTGTCCTTTTTAAATGTTTTCACATACTCATAGATACTGTCATAAGGAAAAAGAGTCACACCATCTTTTTCCAGTGCTTCCAGTACATCTGTCTGAAAGGCTTTCTCATTTGCAAAAAGTCTGATCTCTGTTTTTGTCATTACCAGATAAGAAAGAACCACCGGACAGCAGTGGATATCTCCCCCACGTATATTTAACAGCCAGGCAATATCATCCAGAGAGGTCAGTACAAATAAATCTGCACCCTTCTTCTCCATTGCTTTGCGGATTCTTGCGCATTTATCAGCTCTGGATTCTCCTGCCCATTTTATATCCAGCTCTGTAACCGGTTCACAGGAAAGTGCCGGGCGGTTTTCCCATATATCGCCTGCCAGATCGTGATCAACACTGAGAGACACACTATTTTCATCCAACATTTTCTCCAATTCTGCTGCCTCTTTTGCGCTGACAGTACGTCCGTCAAATCCCAGACACATTCCCTGTGTCAGATTTTTTTTCAGGAATTCATGAACTGTCGGAACTTCCGGCTCACCCATTTTAAATAAAGTAATTCCTGTTCCCTCCAGCTGATTTGCAGCCTGGATAAAATAACGTCCATCCGTCCATAATCCTGCCATATCCTGCATGATCACCGCAGTACCTGCAGAACCGGTAAATCCTGTGATATATTTTCTGCATTTGAAATATTCACCTACATATTCTGAACCATGGAAATCATCTGTGGGGATCAGATATGCGTCGATTCCTGTTTCTTTCATGTGTGCACGAAGTGCTGCTATTCTCTCTTTTACTGTCATTCGTTTTTACCTTTAAGGCTGCTATCTGCAGCTGTTTTGTCCTTTTCGCCAAGTGTCTCATTCATGCTTCCCATACGATATCCCAGAATATCCATGGTCATATAAGTAAAACCATATTCTTTAAACTTCTTCGCAATATCCTCACGGACATTCTTTTCCAGAAGTTTCGGAAATTCCTCCGGCATAATCTCAATTCTTGCAAGTAATCCATGAATGCGGACACGAACCTGATGAAATCCATAGTCAAGTAAAAGCTGCTCTGCTTTCTCAACCATTCCAAGCTTTTCCTCACTGATAGTCTCTCCATAGACAAATCTGGAGGACAGACAGGCAAAGGACTGCTTATCCCAGGTAGGAAGCCCCAGTTCCTTTGAGTATTCTCTGATCTCCGCTTTTGTCAGCTTCGCTTCACGTAGCGGACTCTTAACTCCAAGTTCTTTTACGGCGATCAGACCTGGTCTGTAATCGCCGTTATCATCCATATTTGATCCCTCTGCAATATATTCAATCCCATTCTTTTTTGCAATATCGCCAATCTTCTCAAACAGTTCTTTTTTACATAAATAACATCTGTTCGGAGGATTCTTTGAAAATCCTTCAATCTCCAGTTCCTCAGACTGGCAGATCACATGCTTAATCCCTTCTTTCTCGCAGAATGCCTTCGCTTCATTCAGCTCTCTTTTCGGGAAAGAACAGGATTGAGCCGTAATCGCAATCGCCTTATCCCCCAGCACATCATGAGCTACTTTTAATAAGAATGTGGAATCCACTCCACTTGAGAAAGCAACTGCTACACTGCCAAGTCCTTTCAGATATTCTTTTAAATGTTCCAGTTTATTTTCCATATTAGTCTGCCTCTTGTCCGTTTTTTATTGTACCTACAGCACTCCTCGTAAATAATGTATATTGATTCGGCTCAACAGAGCGTGAAAGTTGAACTGTCTCAAATGTATTATTTAAAAGGGTGCTATAGCTTCATTATAATATAAGTGATACCTGGTCAGCAACTTATTTTTATTATATAAATAGGGATGTGGCAGCAGTTGTATTATACCTATTTCTTGCTTGTTATTGTTGTAATCATGCCTTGAAAGGCTCTATTTTGCGTTTTAAGTAAAGCCCATAAAATAAGCCCATAAATCATAGCTTTTATTTCTACGATTTATG